>Ga0098073_1000393_pt1 | contig 15698 bp, 10 predicted proteins | sample 31_taG_FD_75060 | JGI IMG/M metagenome (GOLD analysis project Ga0098073, IMG submission 75060) | Marine viral communities from the Gulf of Mexico - 31_GoM_OMZ_CsCl metaG | ecosystem: Environmental > Aquatic > Marine > Oceanic | place: Gulf of Mexico | collected 2015-07-12
AATATGAACCTTCCTCAATTGTAAAGATTGATCCATGCCCCATAGGTGGAGTATCAATTGGTTTGCTGATACCATTAATTCCTACAGTTGCGTTATAACCATTGGGATGAGAAGAATTAAGAATCTCACCTTCAATAAATTTACTGAAGTTTGAATTGCTTCCTCCATCAATATATCTTACATAAAAAGTTACATCATCAGTTTCATTCTCTGGATATGCTAACTTTACTTCTGCAATAACACCAGATACTGTACCAGTCAGTCTGTAACCAATATATTCTTCTGCATCAATACCATTAGTAATTGAAGAACATCTAACATAAGCAGACTGACTATCAAATGCAAACTCACCAGGAACAACCTGATCTCCTGCTTTCAGAATGCGTGACGCCAGTTTCTCAATTTGATCCTGAAGGATTGTCTGTGCTTGTGTGAGTTCTCTTGCCTGGACTGGATAACCAGGTTTAAACATTACACGATAATAATTTTTATCCTCATCAAAGTCATCATGATAAGGACGAACATTAGTATTGATCTGTAATGGCGACATCTTGTAAATGCTCTTTTGGTTATTTAGAATGAAATTATGAGTGAAATCCTTTCAGTTTGTGTTGGTTGTCTCTGAATTGGAGTGATGTTAGACAGATAAGTTAACTTGCCAGTGTATGGTTGAATTTCCTTGTCTGCAAAACCCATTCTGAAGGTCAACCCATTAAGACTTCCATTGTAATCAAAGGGTTCAACTAGTTTTTGAGAAGTTTTGCCTCTAATCAGATCTCCTGCCTGGAATTGATATAGTTTGCCATCGACATCGCAGTGCTGTGCAGGAATTTGAATGTATCTAAGGATTTGTTCCAGTTCATCCCATCCAACAACAATACCTCTTGCTGTATGTGTGACTGATTTATCAGCATCAAAGATCATTTGATAAATTTCTTCACCAATTCTAAACTTATCAACTCCTGCAATCTCACTGACAGTCCAGGCATACACTCCAGACATTGTATCTGGGTTTGGTGGAAGCAAATTGGAAGGAACTGGATCCTGCAGAATGCCAATTTGTCTAAATTCTGTGTCAGGAAAGAAGTCCGCAAGGTTATAATTGAGTGTAGAGAACAAACCAACTCTAAATCCACCCAATTGTCTTGGTAAATCACTACCCCAACCATTTGGAGGAGAGATAATCACTGTGGATTGGAAGGTTCCATCACCTTGTGGGTTCAATCCATTGACTTCTTGATCCAAATCCACCAAAGATCTATAAACTCTATTAGGAACAAAGTCCAATTTAGCATAAGTGTATCCACTACCTCCTCTGGCGATTCTAATTTCTACAATTCTTCCAGCAGAAACTCTGACATTCGCAACTGCACCATCTCCATCACCAACAATCTTGCAATAATAGTTGGTAATTTGATTAGGAACACCACCAGGATTGACTGTGTAGTTCTCTCCTCTTGCATCAATGACTGCAGTGAGGATCTCACCTACTGTTCTTTCATAATTATCAATGTTTGCGCCATCTGAAGTGATGGGAATGAAGTCAAATGTTGAATAATTCAACATTGCATAGTTCCCAACTCTAAAAAGTCTCATCCACTGATAACCATCAGAGGTATAGAAGGGTTCATAAGACTGATTTTGTGGTTCAATGATGGAAGCAACATTTAGATTGTTATCCAAACATACGTAAACATCATCATTTTGATTGATGACATAAAAAACACAATCAACTAGATTCTTTGCGCCAGTATAAGAAAGGTTTTTATCGCTGTAATCATGTCTGTACATGTCATATGTGGTCCCAGAGATCCATCTAAATCTTGGAATCATATGAAATGCGTTCTCATCATAAATTCTTCTCAGTGAAAGAATCTCATGATAGACATCATAAAACTCTTTGATACTGTTTGTGGGAACTGGAGGTTCTTTGTCATCTGTCCAGGGTGTAGGTTTACCAATAAACAGGTAAGACCTTGCATTATCCTGACAATCTGATAAAGAATCAATCAGGTTGCGTGCATTTGCGACCCTCTGGTCATTAGTTTGGATGCTAGTCATGGACTACACTTTAAGAGATTGAATATTTCACTTGTAATAAGTGGAGTAAGTATAGATGCAATAACACGTCCAAGGTTCATAATGTTCATCACCTGTATTACAACCAGCTGGTTGAGCACCAATAATAGTGGTTGTATACTCTGGGGTATTGGCTGTAACTGTTCCAGGGCTTGAACAAGGATTACCGTAAGTTGGACCAGAATTAGCTACCGAAATAAAAGTTTGTCCACTCTTAGAACTTGAACTGCCATCATTGCCACCTGCCGGACCTTGAAGTATGACTGGATCAGAAAAGATCTCTGGAGAACAGAAAGAGTCATTTAAGATATCTACTTGAACTGAAACAGTAACCGCTTTAGCGTCATCACGTTTTACTGAGAGTGTGTCAGTGTCCCAATTAGCAAAAGTGTATCCAAGATCAGGCGTGTTAGGACCTGTAATGTCTACATTATTAATTTGCCATTGATACCTCGGATTAGGAGCATCAGTTGCTACACTGAACGTACCAGTCGTCGCTGATGTCAAATCAAGTTCCGAAGGTTGAGTGGTGATAGATGAGGTGAGGCCAAGTACAGGGATTATATTTGCAGAGACTGCAACCAGTTCTTTTGCATACAAATCTTCAAATCTAACATGAAGACGATAAATGTCCGACGAGGTATGATTATCAATTTCAATATCAGTTTCTCTCTGATATGAAATATCAGTTGCTCGACTGAAAGACAAAGCCTCCCATGAAACCCCATTATTATTTGATTTCTGCCAAGTAAACTCAAAAATACCAATGACAGGGTCTCCATCTCCATTGACTGGATTTGCTTCTGCAGATAGTATAAATGGCCCATCACAAATATTAGGTGCAGCATCTGTTGTAATGGTCATAGAACCATTATCACCCAGGTCACCATTAATTGCTTTGATACGTGGTTTATTATGAACATACCTTGGACTGCTTATATCAGTTTCTGTCCAGTCTGACGAAATCTCTGTGTTGACCCACTTACCATCTTCATATGCCAACCCTTGACCATTAGATGGTGTAGTTATTTCAACATTCTTAAGGTCTTGTAGTGTCAGGTTGACTTCAACTACATTATCAGCAAAGATAAGTCCAGTGCCAATATCAACAGCAACTGTGCTTCCAACAAAGTGTAAACCTCTTCCAGGGTTGACACTCACTCCAGTGTCGTTAATAATAATACCCTGACCTACATTCACATTAACCTGGTTACCAAAGAATGTCAGTCCACTACCAATATCAACTTGGTTGCGACCTTCAGAATAAGTAAGTCCAAGTCCATTATTGGTGGAAACTGCATCTTCTCTTATCTGAATACCCTGTCCAGGATTAACATTCAGTGTGACTGTATTTCCAGTACCACCACCAGATAAACCATCGCCAGCATTAACACCAAGAATGCTCTCATTGTCATTGTTGGTCCACTTAGTTCCATCATAAATCAACACCTGGTTAGGAACTGGGTTAACAACCTGTACATCATTCAGGTCATTCAGTGCATAGATGTCATTACTCAGAACACCTGTTGCTGGGTTGATAGTTAAACCCTGTCCAACTCTGATACCACCAAGTATCTCTGCACTTGCAATAGGAAGCACATAGTCTTTGATGGCATATGCAAAGTTTTCAACAGTTATCTTTTTTGTCTCTAGGGGAACTGAGTCCACATCATTAATGATAATGTGGTCATTACCAGCAGCAGTGCTGATAACTCTCAGTTCCTCTACTTTAACAATATTATATGTGGTTTCCGTTGCCATAGTTTTGGGAACTTATTTCTGAACTTATTTATTCATTGGGAGAGAGGAGCATTTCCCCTTCAAACCTCTGTTGAGAAGAGAGAATGGAGTTGCGGTTCTCACCATAACCATCAGGACCAAGAACACTATAAACAGGACCACTGATGATGGGTTCCTGGTTCTCAGGTGCGTATGTGACTACAATGTCTCTGACTGTAACATCAGCAAACATAATGAAACCAGCAGGGTGAATGATGTTCTGAACAAAGTTATCATAATGTTTCTGTTGTAGTGGAGAAGAGATAGAATAAGAGAACCACTGATAATAATAGGAGTCCTGAATGTGCGCATAACTCTCACTCACCATTGATGTGTCATCAATAAAGTGACCAACAGGTGAAGCAATACCACTGACTACACATCTGCAGTCTGCCTGTCCTTCCAGAAGAACATAACCCTTGGCGCCATAGTCATTGTACAAGTACTCATTATCCTTTAGAACACCCTGAACATTTTGTAAAGTGATGATTTGTGTTCTTGGGTCATAAGATACAAACTGTGCAGTGACTTGCTTGTAAGACCCATCTTCAGTTCCCTGCCAAACCTGGTCTCCTGCAGAGAAGAGGTTGTATGGTGACAATGTGTAGTTGGGGTCAATGACTGTAAAGTTTGAATAACCATTAGGTGAGATGAAGTGATAGTCAGGTAGACCATCAGCAGTCAACAGAGAACCAGCAGTGTAAGTATCAAACTTAACTACACATCTGGTTTCTATCATTATCTCTGGTTTCAGTGACCTGTCAGGAGAAATGGACCTACCTGGGTTCAAAACAGACATTGCTTGTATCTGACCAATGTCTTCAGTGAGAGAAATGTACTTACCTTCCTCTTCCACCAGAATGATAATAGGTTCAGTGTATCCAGAACCACCTTCAATGGTTTGAATACTGGTTACAATACCATCCACAACAATAGGTCTACAGATGGCGCCAGTACCATTCAGTGCCAAGTCATAAACATACGCTTTGGGGTCTCTGTGTCTGTTGCCACCACTAATAACTTCAACTCTCTCAACTGATGTTCCATCCAAGTGAACCACATACTCACCTCTGTCTATCTCTCTCTTAGTGACACCCAGAATGGCAGGCATCTTCTCATAGTCAACACCAGATGACTTAACATCAACCTTAGCAACTCTTGCTGTTGCAGTATAAGAACTGGTACTGTAGATAAGGTTAGGGTCATCACCATAAGTTTGTGATGTATAGAACAAGAACTGTTTATCATTTAGTTCACTACCCCAGAAGACTTCTGGTGGTTCCTCATAGTTGACACCACCTTCAACCACTGTTACCTTCTCAACAATGCCACCCTGTTCAGTATCAACCTCAACATAGGCATAACCACCTGTTCCCTTACCACCATAGAAGGTGACATAGAAGTTAGATGAGTAACCATACCCAGGGTCTGTTACATTCACCTGAACCACTTCACCTTCACTGATGACTGTGGTTGCCTGTGCTGGTTGAACTCTACCAGCAATAACAATAGTGTGTTCACCATTCACTTCATCATACAATGAGTTCTCCAGGAACACCACATCACCATGTCTTAAACCATGTGGTTGTTCTGTGGTGACAATAAACAGTGACTTACTTGTGTTAAGAACAGGTGTACCATCCTCAAGAACTGCTTTTGGTTCACCTCTCAACACCCTACCGCAAGCAGGAGCGCCAGTAACCAGGATAGACTGAAGTTTGGCATCCTCTACTGCAGATGTTCCAGGAGCACCAGTTAGGAACCTAATGTTATCACCTGGGTCAAAGTGAACCAGATGTTCAAACCAGATGTCAGATGTTCCACTACCAATATCTCCACCCAGTCCAGGCATTTCAGGAAGTTCTGGAAGAATGATGATAGGAGGTGGGACTGTGCCACCATCACCATCAATAATAGTGTCACTACCCCATTGAGTGGACAACATACCCACAGGGTTGGTAACTACCCAGGATGTACTTGCCTGATAACTGTACTTGATGTACATCTTACCAGTAAGTGTAGACCACCAAAGAGTTCCATCAGGATACTCACCTGTTTCTGCTTTAGGTGCCAGATAAGAGATAACAACATTCTGTTGACACTCATAGGGTTCTGAAGGTATCTCAGGGTTCTTCTGTTGGAACACAGAGACATCACTTGCACCCTCCATTGGTACAGTGGCATTGGGGTCAGTGCATATCCATTCATTAATGAAGATGTACATAATGCCAGTGTGAGAACTCCACCACAAGTCACCAGGTTCAATAGGACCACCGCCATTTCTGGCATCTGGTGCAGTATTGGAGATGATAACTACATTCTTTTCCTGTGGGTTAGAGACCAAATATTCACTGGCGGTGGAGTTACCAATACCAGTATCAGATGCACCCAAAAATGGACGCATACCAATAGGTTGTGTACACACCCATTGAGATGACTCACCATCATTGAAGTAGATATACAACCTACCATTCACATCAGAGAACCACAGGTCACCTGGTGTCAGGTCACCAGTTGGTTTGCCCTGTGCAAAGTATATCTGTCTATTCTCTCTTCTCTCATTGTTAAAATAATATATCTCTCTCTGTTCTTCAATGTTGAGAATGGTATTATTCATTCCCATAATGGCAATAGGTATTCCATCCTCATCTGTGATGGTGCCATTATCCAATGAACCAACTTCTACCCATTGGTTTTTATTATCTCTAAATGAGTCACCAGGTTGTATAAGGTTCTTGGTGAATGTGTAAACCACCAAAATGTGTGTATCATAGTCATAACTGACAACAATGGCAGATGCGCCAGATGTTGTTGTAATAATAGAACCAGGAACAAAAACATAGTCTCCTTCTGGTACAAGTATCTGTTGTGTATGACTAATAACATTTGTGGTTATATCTTTACCTTCACCTGATATGACATTTTGTCCTTCTACCTGAGAGACAATGCCAAGCGCACCACTTCCACCTGTGTCATAGTTGTCATAAACCAACAAGTCACCAACCTTAGAGTTAGCAGGTAAACCATCCACAACAACTATCTCAGAGATAGTGCCTTTACTGGTTCTATCTATTCTAACTTCCAGTTCATCTTTGGTTTCTGACAAATATCTGTTTCTCAGTCTTTCTACCTTATCATAGTCAAAGATAAGTTCTGTTTCCTTATAAACAGCATTGGGGTTATAGATGATATAATGAATGGGGTTGATAGACTCCTGTGTGGTGGCAGTTATCATTTGAGAGATGGGTCTATTCTCAAATGTCTTACCAATGATGTAAGGGAACTGTGGAACACCATCTATTTCAGTACAGAAGTAACACCAGACACCATCTGGATACAACTCAGCAGGAAACTCAGGTGTATTGCATTTGACTGCATTGTTCTCATTGAGAATGGAGTCTAATGGATATGGTTTGGACACTGCAATGTAGTCCAGTTCCTGAGTTTGAATGAGTTCTTCCAACTCACTCATCAACCTAACCCTCTGAGAAACCTTATTGGGGTTATAAATGTAGTCCTCTACAAAAGTACCCAATGGATACTCATCAACAGATGGAGGAGCACATCCAGGAGTATTACCACCACTAGCAATGATGTCATCTCTGGAGTCTGCTAATGTATATCCACTAACATAAAACTTCCAACCATCACTGTCATCTGTGCCATTCTTATAACCAGCACCTGAGTAAATGGGGTTACCATCAAATGCCCAACCCACTAACTTACCATGAGAAGAACCATATCCAGGAGGGTTAATAAGAATATAGTCTCTTTCTGGTAATGTGGTTATCTTTTGATATAATTCAGTGTTGAGTCTTGCAGGAAGAATGACATCATCAAACAACTTTGGTGGACAATAAATGTATCCAAAACTGTCCTTATACCATTCAGTGTTCTCCCACAAGAACCCACCATATTCATCAAACATCCATTTGGGGTTATCTAACACCTGCTGGTATCTGTCATACTGATAGAACTGAACAACACACTTAACTTCTGCTGCAGAACCCCTGGGTGTCACCACAGCATAAGAAGTGTTAGGGTTATAGTCCAAACCAGCATTCTCAATATTAACCTCTACAACTTCACCTTTGTCTACCTTGACAGAGAATGTAGCACCCTTACCTTGCTTAGAAGCATCAGTGACTGTAACTGAAGGAACATCATTGTAATATCTACCTCCATTGAGTACAGTTGCGGTATTAACTCTTCCATATCTGTCAAACATTAATGAAACCACTGCACCCTCACCACCAGTTATTCTAACATCTGGTAATGGTAGTCCTTCATAAATGGTTTCATCTGTAGTGGTGATGGATGCAATGTTCCCAGCAGGACCTACAGTAATAACCTCATTCACCTTCATCTCATTGACAAGAAGAGTGGGGTTGATGTAGTTTTTACCCTCATCAACTATCTCATACTTAGTAATACATCCCTGAACCAATGTATCAGGTGAAACATTACTATAAGCAGGAACACCATCAATGAATGAACCAATAGACCTTACACCCTTGTGGTCAAAAATGTATTCACCCTCTCTTATCTTGTTCTCTAAGACCTTATTTCTTCTTGGGAATACATAGAGGTTATTATACCTTCTCATTGGACCAACTGACTGGTCTGTACTGAAAGGTCCTATCTTATAGTCAGGTAGGTTAGTGGATGAAACAAAACAATATTCCTTATCAAAGTACACACCTGAGACACCCCAGGTCATATCACTGACATCTAGAATGGAGTTGATGTCAACTTGTCTGCTGAGTTTGTCATCATAGTTCTCAATGAATGAACCCATGATGGGGTCTCTGGGGTCCACTCTACCAGGTCCATTTGCATAAACCTCATCATCCACTGTATGCAACAGACCAGGGTCTTCAATGTCTATCTTCTCAACCAAACCCAATGGCCAAGACCTTGACAGATAATGGGTTTCTCTGCTGATATCTAAGTCAGGAACATCTGTTGATGTGGTGAATGCACCTTCAATGAAATAAGGTCCATAGACCCTAGACCCATTGGAATGTTCTGCCCAAACACCAATGTATCCTCTGGTACAACCAAAGAACTGGTTGAAGGACTTAGATGTGTAGGAGATGGCTTCATCATCAATGAACAGGACACCAGAGTCAGGGAAACCCAATGTAGTCTCCACAGTAATAGTGTAAACATCAAACCTGTCATCAATGGACCCTGGAGTCCTCAGGGCCCTGGTGAGTTTAGTGAAGGGGTTGGCAGGGAAAGTGCCCTGAACATTCTGCTTTTGAATGAAGAACTCATATTGAGTCTGGTCACCATATTGATATGATGAAGCATAGTCACAAATGGCTCTACCATATACTCTATTCTCAGTCTCTGGGTCATTCAAGTCATTGTAAGACTTAACCACCAGTTCTCTATTGATAAGTCTGTCTGGTCTCACATTCACTCTTTCTGGGTCAGACAGAAGGAATGGAATGGGAACAACTCTTACAATAAATGACTCCACCCATGTAGAATGGGAAGGTTTTATCATCTGGTCACCAGGATAAAACACATCTACATCATTCTCACCAAACAGTATCTTAAAAAGTGCCTTAATGCCTAACTTACTACCTTTAGACTGAAAGAAGTCTTTGATGTTCTCCAACATCTGACCTCTGTTGATGTCCCTGTGAACTCTTGAACTTGCAATACCAGGAGCATAAGTCTCATGGATAGTGTTGAGCATTGCAGACAAGAACAACACAGAAAGGTTGACTACTGTGTCTCCCTTGTTGTGTCTTCTGGGAACTGTTGCATTTCTGGTGACAGGGTCCTGAATAAAGGTTCCCAGAACTCTGGTTCCAGATGCACCTCTTGTCAGACCATGAAAAACATTACCTTCTCTGTAGTCATAAAGTATTATCTCATCATTAATGAGCAAAGTTCCATTCTTCTCTGGAAACCCAAACCCATCCATCAATGTGAGAATGGTGGTATCTAAAAGGTTAATATTCTCTTGCAGAACACCTGTTTCAACAATAGGTTTCTTATAAAAGTCAAAGTCCTTGTATTCAAGTAGGTTTTGAAGTAAGTCTTGTGCAAACCCCTGTCTCTCCTCTGAAGAGAAGGCCCTTTGCATAAAATAGACAAACCTGGGATATTGTTCAGATATCCACTGAGGAAGAATGCTTTGGACTTGAGATGATGGTGTGACGATTTGTTCTAACATCAGATGTCACCAATTTTTGTGTCTTCAGTTGCATTAATATTGGACTGTGCAATATCCAAGTCCAGATAGACTGAATGACTTGCTATCACATCCTGTGATCTGGGTATTGCTCTAACTTGAATGATTCCTTCAGGTGCCACTGTATCAATAACTTTAAAAGGAACCTGATAACCTATTTTTATCTCTCCCTTCTCATAGTCCACAGTACCAAAGTCTGGATCATCAATAACCTTCTGATTCACTTCATTAAAGTGGAATCTGCGTATTTTACCCAATGGAGGCGAAAGATAAATGGTTTTATCCTGTTTATGAACATAAACTGCAGCAGGAATATCCTTTCCAGGAACACCTTCTGGAAGAAGTCTCATAACCTCCTCTTTTTGTGACTTGGTCAAGTCTTCATATTCAGTTAGTTGCAAATCACCAATTTTACCATAATATGGATCATCTTCAAACCTGTATTTGGTGGTTTCTCTAACATTGTTCAGTTCCAGATAAAACTCACTGGAATAAACAACAGACTCATTGCAATCCAACTTGATGGCATTCTCAAAACAGATTTCATAAGACGCCAAAGTATTAATCAATGCTTTACCATCTTTTCTCATAACCAATTGAGAATTGTTTCTGGTGATGGAAGGATCCGCATCATCAATGGATGCAACAATGTTTGAGTATCTTACTGCTCCACCAAACTTGGAAACATTCAATGATCTGGCATATTCACTTAAAGTGTCACTCACAGTTGATCTAACTGCAGATGAATCTTTGATGGTCTTAGATTCATCATAATAAACAGTTGTATTGATCTCCACATACAAAACATTGGGATCTTCAATCACAATATCAAGTGAACCAACTCTATATGGTTCCAATGACTTCTTAATAAAGTTTTTGGTGATATTTGAAAGTTTGTCGCCCAACATTGGTTTGATGGTGATGTAAACTCTTCCATATTCAGGAATTGGAAGTGTCTCTCCACCATAAGCATAGATGCCATCCACAGATGGGTAGATTTGCCTTACCAATGCTTCATAATCACCAGCAACCACGCATCTGTTCTGTGCTCCATAATTCTTGGGTGCTCTAAATTTAACAGATGGAACAGATTCTATATCAGATCCACCATTAGATGTCTCCACATAGGTGATGACAGCATCTTTACCTACATTCTGTCCAAATGAATCATATGCCAGTCCATCAAATGTAAAGTTCTCAAGTGCCTGAATGCCATTGCCCAGTGGTCCATTGGTGACAATGTAATTGACATAGATCTTAGCTCCATGCTCAAGTTTTTTGCCAAACATTCCATCACCAAAGGTTAATTCATAATAACCTTCATTTTCCTCTTCAACCCAATAAGCTCTTGACTCTGCAGTCAGTGTAACCAGGTTGTTTGCCTGTCTGTAGAAAGAATTAACAGTGACATTGGGATTTTCTTGAATTTCTACTCTAATTGTGGTTGTATCAATGTTTGAATTGGCAAGAACAAACTTTTGAGTGTAATCAGTCTTATCAACTGTAAACTCCATTGGCAAATAAACACCTTCATATGCCAATACATTAGTAAACTGAACCAACCCTTCACTATTCACTGGTGCAGTGTGTAGATCAATGGTGTTAAACATCACTGAACCACCTTCACTTCCTGCTGTGAAGACAGATCCAGGTCTAATCTCTAGATATTGAGGAAATCCTTGTAAATATGCTTCTCTGGACAGTTGAATTGAAAAATCAATTGTAACTCTGGCAGATCTCGCTGAAATAGGAACATAACCAATGGATCTGGCATTGGCAACCACATTATTGCGAACAGATGATGAAACCAAGAAGGATTCATTGGCAATCATATTTGTGCTGTAAGCATTCAGTTGTGCCTGATATGCTAACAGATTAAGAATAACCTGAATATTACTACCATCAAAGTCATAGTCAGTCAGTTCTGGTTGTGACTTTAGATAGTTAATCAGGTTCTTCTTGATGAGGTCAAAGTCAACACTGGTTAATTCTATCGCTCCGGCCAATTGTCTGCCTCGTACTTTCAGTTATTTAGATGTAAATTTAACGAGTTGGTGTCAGAATTTGTTCCACAGTGAAGACTTCATTGTATCCAATGATTCTGTAAGTAATAGTCACCTTAAACTCATTTTGGTCAGGTCTGGCATCCACATGAACACCCATATCTTCAATGCCCCAACCATAAAAATCATTAAAAGTGGCTTCTTGATTCAAATAAGTGTTATTATTGAAATTATCCATGGATTGTTGAGCTCTGACCTCTGCAGTGCCCATTGCAATATTTCCACCTTTGGGTACTAATTCAGCTCTTGGTTCATATCTATCAATAACTCTCTTGATTTCTGACTCAATAAAGCTTGCAGTGGCAACATCCACAATTTCAAACATAAAGCTTCTGACATGAGAACCTATCTCAGATTGAAATGGAACCTCACCAACTGAGATAAGAATCAAATTTTTGATGGCATTATTGATTGCTCTCTCATTTCTTAAGATTGTCAAGTCTTTTGTAAGAGGATGTGGTTCAAAAGATAGTGAAATATCAATAAATTGCTTGGCTTGCTTCTCTAAATTGTAATGATTCTTACCAGAAGGTGAACTTTTAGTTGGATTGATATGACGATAAGATGGATTAGCAAACGCCATTGCAATAAAAAAGGGTCTTACGACCCTATTTATCTTAATTTTCAGTATTTTCGTCTAAAATCATCCTTTCTGTGTAATCATCCCATCCGTTAGGCCCACCACACCAATTTCTGTATTTTTCAGGAATTTGATGTTTTTTGCCCTGACGAGCCTGTTCAAGGTAATAATCAGCTTTTGGGCTTGTGATTAGACATTTTGTGCCTTGTTCAGGATATGCGATTTCTTGGAGAAATTCTGGGTTTGGTTGTGTAGCCACTGTTTTTGCTCCATTTTTGCTAAAAATAGAACTTTTTGAGTGGTTTCTATCACTTTTAGCTATTTATCACTTGCCTTGACCACGATAACGCTTTTTGCGATTATTTCGTGAAGTCGCAGAAAGTTTGGTATTTTTGCTTTCGCCCTGTCGAGTCACCTTTTGAGTGGGAACGACAGTCCATTTGCCGCCTTTTGTGAAAATAAGTGCCATTTTTAAGGATTTTCAGGTTTTTGTGAGTTTTTTAGTAGAAATTCAACTCTTTCTAGTCGATGAAAGAGTTCGTCTAGTGCTTGAGCAACACTAATGTGCTCATCTCTTCCAGGTGGTTTATAGTAAATTTCAAACTTTTTTTGAAACATTGAAATATTCGCTTGGTTTTGGGATTTCGCCTCTAAAAATGGCAGGAATCATGTACATTCGAGCAGCATCGGGCCCAAACTTGTTAAAAAGTGAGTAAAAATCGTCTTTTTGAGTGTTTGTGCAAGGAAAATGACGAATATTTTCAAGATTTAGGAGCCGTACTTCAGCTTTTACCTCTTCAACAGTCATAGAACATGAAAAAACCACCTTTATTATAGGTGGTTTAGGTGGTTATGTCAATTCTTGGTTCCGTCAACCTTTGTGTATCCAGGTCCTTTCTTAACCTTAACATCAAATTTGGCGCCTGGAATGTAATTCTTGCCTTCAAGAATAGACTCCACCCACTCTTCACTCATATGTTCAGCGATGATTTCAGCAGATACAGGATTGTTAGCTAGTCCTTCATCCATCAATGTCTGAATGATTTGTTCCTTAACTTCCTTCTTGTCCTTAAGCCAAGGTGGCATCTTCTTGTCACCTTTCTTATCTGACTTCTCTGATTTGGATCCTTTACACTTATCACAATCACATTTAGGATCACAAGACTCCTTGATGTCCTTTTTGCCAATTGCTTTACCAATGGCAGCACGACGCTTCTTCAGATAAGAGTCAGAAGAGTCTACCTTGCCATCGTTATTGACATCAGCATCTTCCTTACCTACAGGATCCAGCTTCTTCTCATACAGATCAAAGCGGTTGTAGGTCCAAGGTCCACAAGAAAGGTTCATTGTACTATCTAGTTTCTTTTATTTATTAGTTTGATACCGCTGGCGCAGGTGAGTTGAACGGCACTTTGTTGCCATCGTATTCGCCACCATCGTGTGTGGTGGTGACGGTGTAGTTGACGGTGCCTGAGTTGCTGGTGGTGCTGCGGACCTTGAAGCCGTTAGACAAGAAGTCCACGTTGGCCTGTCCGAGGCGATCCTGATATTTCACGTCGATGGTGCCGTATTGAATACGAGCGGGGATGCAGCCTGTATAGACGAAGGGACCGTCTGCATTGCTGTTGCCCAAAAATGTGCCCGTGATGGTGTCAGGCAGTTCATCAGTAGGCATGTTGACAGTGGACAGCGGTTCAAACCCTGCAGGTGGTGTGTAGGTGAAGGGTTGTTGTCCGTAGTTAATTGATTGCTTAGTCCCAGTAAAGCCGTTGCAAACAAATGTCCACTTTTCTACATGTGCAGGCAAAGTATGGATTGCGTTTCCACCCTTGGCGGCAACACCATTAACCCATTGAAAAACTTCTCTAGATGTTGGATCGTACGCAAGCCCGACAACATCATTCGCATTGAAGGCTAACCCAGTACCAACAACACCTCCATTGACATAGATGCTTCCGTCAGTGTAAATGCCCATTGCCCTATCCGCATAACCAGAGGCACCAAGGTAAGTACTATCATCGGCAACATTAATATCCCAAAGACCAACGTAGTAAGGTGTTGAGCCTATTGTGAACTCGCAATAGGACGGAACGTCAATTGCAATCGTGCTTGGAGTGGGCGCGGAGGTACTACTGGTCTCGCTTAAGTTTGCATCGCTAGTTACAATAGGGGTACTGCCTGGGAAGTCATTTGCCCAGAGAGGATTCAACGTCGCAAAGTTATTGGTCGGGCTGTCCTCCATGAGGTCGTAGGTGGGACTGGTTTGATCCGTTGTTTCAAACCCAGTAGCAGTGAAGTCATTCCCGTTCCCGCTGTAATCCTTGCCAACATCACCAGGGTCAGCGAAGGTCAGGTGGAACCCATTGGTGCCGTACCAGGCAGTATCTCCATCTTTCTTCGGATCAACAGGAACCCAGACACCATTGGCGTTGAAGCGACCGAAGGTGGTGGGGGGCAAGAGCTTACCATCAACATGGTGGACTTCCGCCATGTATCCATCAAGATTGTTTACCGCTGTGCCAACTTCCGATCCAAGAGTGTATTTGTTGGACGTGGTAGCATAACCAGTCTGTGAGGCTATCAGGACGCCGTTAATCCAGAAGTTATTGTTGTTTGTTTGAAAAACAATGTGATGCCAGGCAGATCGGTCATTCCAAACTCCTGGATGCACGACGACTGCGCCGTTCGAGTTAAATTTGTTTATTCCCTGAGGTCCGAAATTAAGCCAAGAGTTAAAATCGCCAAAAATAGAGCAGTAATTGCTTGGATTAAAGGTCATCCCAAACTTGATCCACAATGAATGCGTGGAGTTGATGTTGGTTGTTTGCCCAAAGGTCTTTGGCGCAAAATAGGTAACACCTCTCCTAAACCTCAAGCTCTGACCAATCGGGTCACCAGCATCTCCACCACCACCACCTGATGTATCTTGAAACCAAAAATGAGCGTTATCCATTAGCTCACCTCGATAGGATTACCAAGCAAGATT
>Ga0098073_1000394_pt1 | contig 15642 bp, 12 predicted proteins | sample 31_taG_FD_75060 | JGI IMG/M metagenome (GOLD analysis project Ga0098073, IMG submission 75060) | Marine viral communities from the Gulf of Mexico - 31_GoM_OMZ_CsCl metaG | ecosystem: Environmental > Aquatic > Marine > Oceanic | place: Gulf of Mexico | collected 2015-07-12
CAATGATTTATTTTGCCGATGATTCTTGGGCAAGTGTGAGTCAAGACGATCATATTAAACTATGGGAAGTTACCATGGATTGGGGTAATACATCAAATTCAATCGTAACAGGGCCAACTAGATTAGGTGTAGATGGCAGTGGAAATGCAGATGGCTCAGTCACGGCTTTTAACTCAACATTTGATGGAGGTAGTTTTGTGAATTTAGCTCAACCCTCAGGTGGAACTAGTATTGATGCTTTGCAGTGGACTGTGATGAATCAAGCTCAATTTAGAAAGTTCGGATCACACAATTCAGCATTGTTTAATTTTGTAGTAGACGTTGACGGAACAGCAGGAGAACAGGCTGGAGTTAGATGGTATGAATTAAGACAATCTGGCGATGGACAACCATGGACTATACACCAAGAAGGAACCTATACAGCACCTGATAATAGACATGCTTGGAATGCTAGTATGATTATGGATGTACAAGGAAATATAGGTTTAGGATATTCTGGAATGTCAAGTGTTAACAGTGCTGACCCTAGTATTAGAGTTGGGTCGTATTATACAGGACGTTATGCTAATGACCCTTTAGGAATTATGACTGTTGCAGAAGGAACTATTATTGCCAGTGATGCCAATATTCCTGGAACGCGTTATGGAGATTATAGTAAAATAGATATTGATCCAGATGGTGGTAAGAAATTTTGGTTTGTGAATGAAGTCATGTCTGGAGGCAGAAAAAATGTGGCTGGAGTTTTTCAAATTGCACCAAATACTACTAATGACGTTGGTGTTGTAAGTATTGACACACCAGTTGACGCAACACTTACCAATAATGAGGTAGTTACAATTACCGTATTTAACTTTGGCGAAGATCCAGCTTCTGGTTTTAATGTGACATATCAAGTAGATGGTGGCGCGACAATAACTGAAGCATTTGTTGGGACATTAGCTTCTCAAACATCAGCACAACATACTTTTGTTAATACAGCAAATTTATCTATTGAAGGGCAAACTTATGCCATAACGTCTTGTACTGATTATGGTATTGATGAAGATAATGGCAATGATTGTGTAACATCAAACGTTAAGCATATTGCTCCTAATGATATAGGAGTTACGGAAATTACCTCTCCAGTTTCGGGTGAAGGGTTAGGTTCTGAAACGGTAACTGTAACAATTGAAAATTTTGGAACGGTAGACCAATCAGGATTTAATGTCAATTATATTATTAATGGTGGTGCGCCTGTAGTTGAAACTGTTGGTGCAACAGTAACTGCTGGGAGTACCTTGTCTTATTCGTTTTCAACACCTGCTAACTTATCAAGTGTAGGGGATTATAGTTTTACTTCGGCTACACTTTTGGCTGGGGATGCGGATGCTTCTAATAATATGGCTTCTAAAACTGTAACACATGTGGCTTGTTCTACAGAAACAAATGGAGATAATTTTGCAATTTCTGATAGCGGAATTCCTACTCAATCCGTAATTACGGTAACTAATGATATTATTATTTCTGATGTTAATGTCACATTAAATTTATTTCATGTTAATGATTCAGATTTAGAAATTAAATTAGTTGCACCAGGTGGTGGTACTGAAGTTATGCTTTCTAATAGAAATGGTGGATCTGGTGACAACTATACCAATACAACATTTGATGATGATGCCAGCACTCCTATTGCCTCTGGAACTGCTCCATTTAATGGCTCGTTTATACCAGATGGCGATTTAAATGTGTTAAATGGGTTATCATCTGTTGGAGACTGGACGCTTATCATTACAGATAAAAATAATAACAGTCAAGGAGGTGCCTTATTAGACTGGACTATGCAATTATGTGCAAACACCAGCTTATCGATTGATGATTATTTGGTTAATAATGATGATTTCAACATTATTTATAAAGGTGGAAATCAATTCTTGGTAAAATTAAATACCAACTCAATAAATGAGCGTTTAGATTTAACGGTTAAAAATGTTTTAGGACAAACTGTTTTATGGCAAACCTTAGAAAATGAAACAGGACAAGGTTATGAGTACAAGCTTAACATGTCTTATGCAGCATCAGGAATTTATTTTGTAAGAGTAGGAAATAATCGTGCGGGGAATGTAAAACGTATTATTGTTGAGTAATTTCAACTTAAACACAAATAAAAAAAGAGAAGGTTTAACCTTCTCTTTTTTTTATATCTATTAGTTCAATTGGATTTGCCTCCGCGCATCTATTCATCCTTCTCAGCGGACGATACTTATAATATACTTTTTCTCCATCATTTCTCATGGCTTTATAAGATTCCTCTAAAATATTAATTGGGTCAAATTGAGCTTTTGTAGCTTGATCTATAATAATATATGAACACTCACTTTCTTTTAAATGTTTTACCACACCTAATTGAAACCCTTCGCTAATCATTTCATTATCCATTGCTTTTATTTGCTCATCATTTTTTATCGTCTCACTTTTTACTTCATTTGAGCTTTCTTTATACGAATTACAAGACGTTAAAATGATTATAAAACTTGCTGTAAAAATTCTCATTAGCATGTCACTATAGTTTTTAATTGTAAAAATCAATGTACAAAAAATATGCCTTTAATATTAAAAATACGCTTTGAGCTGAATTGTTCCAGTATGTATCGTTTTGCTCGTTTCAGTTTTCCTGCCAAAGTAGTTCAGATTGAGATCTAAAAATTGGGTGATTTTTTTCTGAGCCAAAAGGTTCCAGGTGAAGTTTTTTCCTGGCTGCAAACCTTCCATCATTTGATAACCAACAGGTGAATTGGCATTGCCTTCAAAATCATTTGAAAAAAAGTTAATCTCACCAGAAATCGCTGCATTTTGGGTGTCAGTCAGTGTAAAGGAGACTCCATATTTTTGTTGTGTTAAGGTTTCTAAACTTCCAATGGTATTGTCCTTGTTTGTAAATTGGTAAAAGGCATCAAATCGCACTTTATCATTTAACAAATAAGAAAGTTTTGGATTTATGCGAAACTCATCAATGTTGAAATTTTTGCTTGAAAAATTTTCAGAAAAACTTTCATTGTTATCAAGTGAAGATAAAAAGGTGACTAACCATGTTTCTTCAATTTTGTGACTAAAATTTAATTGATGACTCTTCAAACTGTTTTCAATAAAGCCAAAGGAGAGAACGTTTTTAGCCTTATTAGATAAGTACGTATAAGAGGTTGTGTAATGCTGCTTTCCTCTGTTAAAAAATAAGACGTTACGGAAGTTAAGTTGCAAGCCTAGTTGATTTTCAGCATCACTTTCAAAAGGATTTAGATTAAAATTACTACCATCACGTTTAATTTTTCTATCTATTAAATAAGAGGTTTGATTGTAAAGTTGTGTCCAGAAACTTTTGTTGTCCGCATCCTGTGTTATAATTTGAGGGTTAATGGTTAGGGTTTGACTTAATCTATTTTGGTGTGTTTTAATAAAAATTTGATTAGGCAATAGCACTCTAATATATTTACCTTGATCTTGAAATTGTGCAATTTCAAACTCTTCCAATTCCTGTATGCCATTGTTGTTGTAGTCTATCCAAGTGTAAGCACCTTGTCCAGGTTCAACCTCAATATAAGTGAATTCTTGCTGTGGCAATGTGCCAGAATTCGTATCAAATAAGGTATTAAGTGTAACGACTTGCTTGAAAAGTTTTTGATTGTATTGCAATCTGGAGTTTAGTGATTCTTCATCGGCAATAGACTCATCTACAGATTTTAACTTTCTATAATTAAAATATAACGCTAAGCTTGTATTGTTGTTTTGAATAATCCTAGAATTTAAGTAATACGTATTTGAAGTATTTACTGCTCGTAAAGCGTTATTTTTAATACTGTCGTTGACTCTATTTTTGTAGCCAATTTCAGCAAAAACTTTGGTACTATCTCCAACTCCTGTAAACACTTCATAAGCTTTAAAACGTTGGCTTAATGGTGTTAACTCTTCAGTTTCCTTATCTTCTTGCTCATTGTCTTCAGTAGAGAATCGCGTTCCAATCCAGCCCTTGTTATAGTTGTATTTTAATTGATTGAATGAACGCAAAAAACTGGATGTATTTAAAGTCGAGTTTGAATTTAGAATACTTGTGTTTGAAAGAATATTGAATTGTTTAAGTCTTAAATTGGTTTGAAACACATGTCTATTGCCATTGAAACTTTCTGAAAAATTTAGATGCTCAAATTGATAGTTAAACCTTCCTTTTTTATTATGATTTAGGGTTGTTCCTGCAATAAAAAGTTGCTGATTTCCTAATGTCAAATCAATGTTCCAATCTCTGCTAAATTCGGCATTGTATAACTGTTCTATGGTTTTAAAATTTTGCTGGATGTAATCTCCATCGACGTAAGCTTTTGCATTCCAAAGACTGTCTGATTGTATTAAATCTTGTTCAATACGTAGTTTTCCAGCAAAACCATCATTGTTATTATCATCAAGACTTGAAAATAAATTAAGGTCATTTTTACTGCCTGCTATTTCAAAATTTATGGTTGTTTTTTCCGTTGGTTTATAGCTGCCATTTACTACAGCCATTTGCAGTTTTGTTGGAGCAATAAGTTGTACAATAGGCTCATAATTCCCTTGAGGGACGCCAGCAACTGGTGAAACGTATTCAAAAATATTGGCAATCGCATTGGTTGAGTTAATGATATAATTCCCTTGGTTAGCTCCAACTAAACTAAACCGAACACTAAATAATTCATCATCTGGATTATTTGAAAACACAAAGGCTTCAACACCATCAATAATTTCTTTTTTATAAAGAATTCTGTTTTCGTTATAGCTTTCAGGAATTGCCGAAGGCGCAACCATTAAACTTTCATTGTCTCCAGCATCAGCAAGTAGCTGTACTTGTTCTTCAGAAAGATTTTGTTGCAAGGGCTGATTTTTGGCATCGTTTTCATTATATACAGATGCATTTAAAGTTAACTTATCAGTCGTATAAGTACCGCCACCATAAGCAACAAATCGCGAGTAATTTCTATCACTAAACTGATAGTCAACAATTATTCGCATTTCAGAAGTAATTGGAAATGTTGGATTGAAGATGATTTCACCAGCATTATAATCTATTATATAATCCTCATTTTCACCTCTTGTTACAGCCACACCATTAACATAAACTGTTTCACTACCAGAAACAATAAGAACGTAAAGTTCGCCATTAGAGCCTTGTAATTTATAAGGACCTTGGTTACCTTCTTGAGCTGTAAATTGGCTTCGTCTAAACTGACCTCGTACCAAAGCTCCAGAAGCAAAAATAGTACTCTTTGATGCTTCATGGTCAAGATTAAAATTTACAGACAAACCTTGAACACGTTTGGTAAATCTGGCAAAGTAGGAATCTGAATTTTTCAAATCAATATCTCCTGCTCTTATGTTCCAATCGTCACTAAACAACTCAATAAACACTTGATCAAACTCGTCCAATCTTTGTGAGTAACCACTTTCCTGCAAAGGTATATTGGCATCTTGTATTGAGGCTCTCAAAGAAACTTTATCATTCAACTTGCCAGAAATTTGCAAATCTAATTCACTATTAAGTACAGAGTTTTGATTATTACCAACGGTTACACCACGCGAAATGCTTCCAGAAGTAGTTAAGCCATCAAAAGGAATAAAAGTTCTTCGTTCACTTGGTTGAGATAATTGATAAAGCTTATTTAAATTGTCTGTATTATCAACAATTATGGATTCATCAAGCTGCTTATACGTTTTAGTCAAGAACTCAGGAAACCGTAAATAATCAATAATTATGGAATCAGTATCAATCGGTTTTCTGAAAGTTAAAAGAGCTTTTTTAAAATCAATGCTATAATACGTGCTATCAATGATGCTGTTGTCTTTCTTTTTTAATAAAAACCAACTGTTGTTGATGCTTACCGAATCTATTTTAATAGAGTCACTTACCGCTACTTTTTTACTTCGGTAATTAGAAGTTTGGTCTTGTGCATAAAGACAACAACCAACAAGAAAAATGAGTAAAGTAACGTATAACTTCATGTAGTACATTAAACTAAAAACATATCAAATTATTTTGTTGATAGTTTTCGTTAAAACTGCTTTAAATTAATAGTGTAAAAGTAACGCATTATTTATTTTAGCTGAAACTCTTAAATAAATAGATGAAAATAATCTCATATAACGTCAATGGCATAAGAGCAGCAATTAATAAAGGCTTCATAGAATGGCTTAAAAGTGCAAATCCAGATGTGATTTGTTTACAAGAAATAAAGGCAATGGAAGAGCAACTAGATCTTTCAGTTTTTGAAGAAGCTGGTTACAAATATCAATATTGGTTTAGCGCTCAAAAGAAAGGATATAGTGGTGTTGCTATATTAAGTAAGACAAAACCTAATCATGTTGAGTATGGAACTGGAATAGAATCTATGGATTTTGAAGGCAGAAACTTAAGAGCCGACTTTGTTGGTGTTTCTGTAATGAGTTTGTATTTGCCCTCTGGAACAAACGATTTGAGATTGCAGCATAAACTCGATTATATGGATATGTTCCAAGACTATATTAACGAGTTGAAACAAACCATACCGAACTTAGTTATTTTGGGTGATTATAACATTTGCCACGAAGAAATTGACATTCACAATCCAAAAATGAAAAACGTTTCTGGATTTCTTCCAGTAGAACGCGAGTGGATTGGAAAGTTTATAGATAGTGGTTTTATTGACGCTTTCCGGTTTTTACATCCTGAAAAACAAGAATATAGCTGGTGGAGTTATCGTGCCAATGCACGAGCCAACAACAAAGGTTGGCGTTTAGATTATGCAATGGTTGCACAACCACTACAAGAAAATATAAAAAGAAGCGTTATACTCACCGAAGCAGTGCATAGTGACCATTGCCCAATTTTAGTAGAAATCAATTAAAACAATCTAACAATGATAAAAAAAAGTGTATTAATAGCATTAACATTAGTATTGGCTGCCTCATGTGTTTCGCCAAAAGTGTACAAAGAATTGGAAGATAAATATGCCAATTTAAAGAAAGAACATCGTAACCTTACAGATGCTCATGACGAATTAATGCAAGCTAAGTCCAAACTTGAAAACGAAATGGCTGCATTGCAAAATAATTATGATAAAACGTTAATGCAAAGAGACAAATTGCAAAGCGATTACAATGCACTTAAATCTAATTATGACAATTTAAAAGCCTCGTATGATGCTTTAGAAAAAAACAGTTCAGCAGCCATTGCTGAAAATTCAAAGAAAAACAGAGAGCTTTTAGCTCAGCTTGAAGCCAAAGAACAAGCACTTGCAGCTGAAAATGCTAGGTTAGAAGCGCTTAAAAAGGAATTGGAAGACCGATCAAATAGAATTGCTGAACTTGAAAGTGTTATTGCAGCAAAAGACAAAGCAATGACAGATTTAAAGAATGCCATTTCAAGAGCGTTGACTGATTTTGAAGGTAAGGGACTAACCGTTGAACTTCGTGATGGTAAAGTTTATGTGTCTATGGAGAACAAATTGTTATTTCAATCTGGAAGTTGGGCAGTTGGAAGTCAAGGTCGTCAAGCTGTTCAGCAGCTTGGAAGTGTATTGGCCGACAATCCAGACATTGCCATTTTAATTGAAGGGCATACAGACAATGTACCTTATACAGGAAATGGACAATTGAGTGGCAACTGGGATTTATCTACAAAGCGCGCCACAGCCATTGTAAATATACTAAGAGAGAATGCTAATATTAATCCAGAGAATTTAACAGCTGCAGGACGAGGTGAATATGCTCCTGTCGCAACAAACGATACAGCTGAAGGCAAAGCCAAAAATAGACGTATTGAAGTGATTTTAACACCAAAACTGGACGAGCTCTCTAAATTATTAAACGATAACTAAGTTGTAAATGGGTTTATTTAATAAAGTTAAAAATGTAATTCCAGAGCTCTATTTAATTTTGGCTGTGCTCTATTATTGGTCATTAACAGCTTCATTATTAAATCCTATTGCAATAAGTTTATTGCTTGTTTTAGTATATCAAATTATAACAAGAAAGCAGATTTTAGGTATGTAATTGCTACTGTACTTATTTTAGCAAGTGTTTATCTCATTTTAGCCTTATTATCTGAGTTATCTGAATTTATAGAATTTAATGATGATGCAAAAGAACTCGCAATTTTTGGGGTTCTCTATTTAGGACTTAATATTACATTTGGCGCAATTATGCTATATCGATATGCCATAAAAAATGAAATAAAACAAACCGAAATTATTCATAATAATTAAAATGGAATCCTGCATCAAAGGAAGTAAATATGAAATACACAACCTTACCAAATACCAATATAAAAGTTAGTAAAATATGCCTAGGCACAATGACCTGGGGAAACCAAAACACAGAAGCCGAAGGTCATGCTCAAATGGATTTGGCAGTTGAAAAAGGCATCAATTTTTTTGATACAGCTGAATTATATCCAGTTCCTGCCGAAGCAAAAACAAGCGGAAGAACGAGCGAAATCATAGGAACTTGGTTTAAAAAAACTGGACGTCGTGATAAGATTATTCTAGCCAGTAAAATTGCTGGAACTGGTGATTATACAGCACATATTCGTACAACAGGATTTAGTTCGGAGGCTTTAAAAGAAGCGGTTAATAAAGAATTAAAACGACTTCAAACCGATTATATTGATTTGTATCAGTTGCATTGGCCAGAGAGAAACACCAATACGTTTGGAGTTAGAGATTACAAACATGATCCTGATGATACTTGGAAAGATAATTTTAATGATATTCTACATACTCTGGATGGAATCATAAAGGAAGGGAAAATTAGGCATGTTGGTATTTCAAATGAAAAAGCTTGGGGAACTATGCGCTATTTGGAAGAATCTAAAAAGCATAACTTACCGCGAATGATTAGCATACAAAATGCTTATTCTTTATTAAACAGAGTTTTTGAAGGTGATATGGCAGAAATTGCTATGCGCGAAAACGTTAAGCTTTTAGCCTATTCTCCAATGGCATTTGGTGTGCTGTCTGGTAAATACATAAAAGGTACAGCCACTGAAAATGCACGATTAAAATTATTTCCGCGATTTGCAAGGTATAGTAGCGAGCAATCAACAGAAGCAGCCAAAGAATATTTGGCTTTGGCTGAAGAGAATAATATGAGTTTAGCGCAAATGTCGTTAGCCTTTGTTACACAACAACCTTTTGTGTTGAGTAACATTATTGGAGCAACAAATTTAGAGCAACTAGAGGAAAATATTGATAGTATTAATGTAGAATTGAGCAAGGAGCTATTGGCAAAAATAAATGCCATTCATGCCAGAATTCCTAATCCTGCGCCTTAGTTTAAATAATTCATAAAACCAAAAAAGCCTCTCCAAACTGGAAAGGCTTTTTTTTATAATTGTATTGTGTTACCATCTTTATCTTTAAAGTGGTACTCTAGATATGTGTAAGCATCTCTTGGTAATATTTTCACCCATTTTTTGTGTTCAAAATACCATTTTGAACGCATTGATGGAAAACCTTTAGTTAAAAAGGCTGCTATAAAAGGATGTGTGTTTAAGGTCACCTTTTTATAGTCTTTTTTAATAATTTGATCCAAATCGTGCTTTATTTTCTCCACGATTTTTATTGGTGCTTCAACCTCTTGTCCATTTAAACCATTTGGATCTTCCTCTCTGGTTTTGATGTTCATTTCTGGTCTTACGCGTTGTCTTGTTATTTGTATCAAGCCAAATTTACTTGGTGGCAAAATTTTGTGTTTTGCTCTATCATCTTTCATTTCATCGCGAAGATGATTAAAAAGTTTTTTGCGGTTTTCAGCATTGTTCATATCAATAAAATCAACCACGATAATGCCTCCCATATCACGCAAGCGTAACTGTCTGGCCATTTCAGTAGCTGCAATTAAATTAACTTCTAATGCAGTATCCTCTTGGTTAGTTGCCTTGTTAGATCGGTTTCCACTGTTTACGTCAATAACATGAAGTGCTTCAGTATGTTCTATTACTAAATAAGCACCTTTTGCCATAGACACAGTACGTCCAAAGGATGTTTTTATTTGCCGCTCAATTCCATATTTTTCAAAAATTGGAATATTGCCTTGATGCAACTTAACAATTGATTCTTTTTTTGGTGCAATTTCTTGCACATAATCTTTAATTTGAATGTAAAGCGATTCATCATCAACTATTATTGAAGTAAAAGTGTCATTGAATATATCTCTCAAAATGGATGAGGCTTTGTTCAATTCTCCTAAAACTTTACTTGGATGATGGGCTTTGTGCAGCTTTTTACACATTGCTGTCCAACGACTAAGCAAATTTTGTAAATCTCTATCTAATTCCGCTACTTTTTTGCCTTCTGCAACAGTACGTACAATAACACCAAAACCTTTTGGTGTAATACTTTTTACCAATCGTTTAAGCCTGTCTTTTTCTTCTTTGCTTTCAATTTTTTGAGAAATTGAAATACGATCAGAAAATGGAACTAAAACAATATATCTACCTGCAATAGACAACTCCGAACTAATTCGCGGTCCTTTGGTAGATATTGGTTCTTTTACGATTTGTACTAATACAGATTGATTTGATTTTAAAGCGTCAGTCATACTGCCGTTTTTATCAATATCTTTTTCAAATGGGAAATTCTTTAAAGAATAATCTTTAAGTTTACCTGTGCTTACACGTTTTATGAATTTTAAAAGGGAAGGAAGTTTTGGGCCTAAATCATGATAATGCAAAAATGCATCTTTCTCATAACCTACATTAACAAATGCAGCATTAAGGCCTTGGACAGATTTTCGAACTTTGGCTATAAACACATCGCCAACCGAAAAATTATTGTCATCCTCGTCTTTTTGTAATTCAATAAGTTTTCCATCTTTTAATAAGGCAAAATCAACAGCATCAGAACTAGAACGAATAATAAGTTCTTTATTCATATTGTTAATTTGTATCCATACAATTAAGTACAGATGGATTATACATATTTTTTGATCACAGGTTCCCGAGCTTTTCGGGATTTTACTGTAAAATTCATAAGAGTGCTAAGGTAAAAGCACTGTTTAATTATGAATTTAATATCAAAGAACGTTTTTTTAATAAAACTGAAAAAGTAGTCGTGAAACTACTTTTTCGAATTATTTTTTCTTGTGACGATTAGCGCGTCTTCGTTTTTTACGCTTATGCGTCGCTACCTTGTGTCTTTTTCTTTTTTTACCACTTGGCATAAATAGTGCTTTTTAAAAATTAATACTTTTTTTATGTTTTTATTTTACCTCAACATTAGCCTTTACACCTTCTACAAATACTTTAGCAGGTTTAAATGCTGGAATGTTATGAGCTGGAATTTTAATAGTTGTATTTTTAGAAATATTTCTACCTGTTTTCTCTGCTCTGGTTTTGATTATAAAACTACCAAATCCTCTTAAATAAACGTTTTCGCCACCTTCTAAAGAGGCTTTTACTTCTGTCATGAATGTTTCTACAGTTGCCTGTACATCACCTTTTTCAATTCCTAATTTCTCAGAAATCTTAGCTACGATATCAGCTTTAGTCATTATTAATTATTTTTTAGGGTTATCTATTAATTATAAGGGATGCAAATATAGGTATTTTAATTTCAATATTTCAACCCTAAATCATTAAAATTTAACTTAATAAACGTTTATTTTTGCCTTTTCAGACACGGTTTAATGAATTTTACAAAAACTTTAACGCATTGGTATTCAATTAATAAGAGAGATTTTCCATGGAGAAGAACTAATGATCCATATAAAATCTGGCTATCCGAAATAATTATGCAACAAACACAGATTACTCAAGGATTGCCTTATTATGAGGCTTTTGTAGAGCAATTTCCTACCGTTTTTGAGCTTGCAAATGCAAATGAGGAAGCTGTTTTAAAACTTTGGCAAGGCCTTGGGTATTACTCTAGAGCAAGAAATTTGCATACAACAGCAAAGTATGTGGCAAACAACCTGAAAGGTAAATTTCCTACTACTTATGACGAATTACTTCAACTTAAAGGTGTTGGTGATTATACAGCTAGTGCAATAGCGTCCATATGCTATGACACTCCAAATGCTGTAGTTGATGGAAATGTTTACCGAGTTTTATCGCGTTATTTTGGAGTTGAGATTCCTATTAACTCTTCAAAAGGAATAACTTACTTTAAAAAGCTCGCGCAATCCTTATTGCCAAGTAACAATATTGGGAATTACAACCAGGCTATTATGGATTTTGGTTCACAGCAGTGCAAACCAAAATCTCCTAATTGCCAAACATGTCCATTAAATACAAGTTGCACTGCATTAAAAAACAATCAAATTGAAACGCTTCCAGTTAAAATAAACAAAACAAAAATTTCAAAAAAGTATTTTAATTTTATTGTTTTTGTGACTGATGATGATCAAACTCTTTTAGAAAAAAGAACAGGTAAAGGTATCTGGAAAAATCTTTACCAATTTCCATTGGTTGAAACGGAAAAGAGACTAACTGTGAAAAATTTTAAGTCTAATACTGAGGTTAAACAACTAATAAATGTAAAAAAGTATTCATTCTCTTTATTTAATGATGAACAGATTATTCATAAGCTATCACACCAACATTTGTTTACAAGTTTTTGGATTGTTCAAGTAAAAGAGCTTTCTCAAAATGCGATACCATTTTCAAACGTCAATGAATATCCAGTACCAATTCTAATTAGCAAATTTATTGAGGCTTTTGAGTTTTAAACAATTGTTTAATTTTTCATAATTTTCATTACTTTTAAGAGGTATATCATAAAAACCACTAGTTTTGTAGTTTACAATAAATTTTAAGGAAATTATGGCTGGAACATTAAATAAAGTAATGCTAATTGGGCATTTAGGAGATGAAGTAAAAATGCATTATTTCGATGGAGGCAATTGTATTGGTCGTTTCCCGTTGGCAACCAACGAAACCTATACCAATAAGCAAACCAATGAGCGTGTGACATCTACAGAGTGGCACAATATAGTAGTAAGAAATAAAGCTGCTGAAATTTGCGAGAAATATTTAAGTAAAGGCGATATGGTTTATATTGAAGGACGATTGAAAACCAGAAAGTGGCAAGATGATAAAGGTCAAGATCGTTATTCAACTGAAGTTCATTGTACGGACTTTACATTTTTAAGTAATAAAAATGAGAATGCTTCACCTACAGCTCAAACATCTCAAAAACCAGCAAAGCCAGCTGAAAATTCAGTTAGTGAGCCTATTGGTGATGATGATGATCTGCCATTTTAAGTTTAATTAAAAGATTAGTACTTGGATCCTGAACCCTTTAGTTTAATAATGAATACTTTGGCCATTGAAACCTCAATAGCCTTTGGTGTAATCTTACTGTTAGTGTTATTACTGTGCTCTGCTTTAGTTTCTGGAGCTGAAGTCGCACTGTTTTCATTAACACAAACAGATATAGAAAAAGCTTCACAAGAAAATTCAAAGCCCATTGAAATTATTTCAAAATTATTAGATAGGCCAAAAAAGCTTTTGGCTACCATTTTGGTTGCTAATAATTTTATCAACATCGCTATCGTGATTTTGTTTGCCTATTTAGGAGGTTATTTTTTTGAAGGAATTTCGTCAGCAATAACAAGATTTGTAATTGAAGTTGTTATTGTTACTTTTTTAATTTTACTTTTTGGTGAAATTTTACCTAAAATATATGCAAGTCGCAATCGGGTTAAGTTTGCCACATTTATGGCATATCCATTACGCGTTTTAGATGTTCTTATTTCTCCAATTAGTTTGCCAATGCGAAGTATTACCATAGCAATGCACAATAGACTTGGAAAGCAAAAATCTAATTTAAGTGTTGATCAATTATCTCAAGCCTTGGAATTGGCAAGCGATGAAGATACTACAAAGGAAGAACAAAAAATACTTCAAGGTATTGTTTCGTTTGGGAATACTGACACAAAACAAGTAATGCAACCTCGGATTGATATTTTTGCATTGGAAGAGTCTCAAAAATTGACTGATATTTTTGCCGAAATTGTGAAGCATGGTTTCTCTAGAATACCAGTTTATAAAGATAACGTCGATAATATTATTGGTGTTCTTTATGCAAAGGATTTACTGCCTTATTTGGATAGAAAGCAGTTTGATTGGCGTACCTTATTAAGAGAGCCATTTTTTGTGCCAGAAAACAAAAAATTAGACGACCTAATGGTGGAGTTTCAAGAGAAAAAAGTACATCTTGCCATAGTGGTCGATGAATATGGAGGAACTTCAGGGATTGTCTCTTTAGAAGATGTCATAGAAGAAATTGTTGGAGATATCAGTGATGAATTTGATGATGAGGACTTAACCTTTTCAAAATTGGATGATAAAAATTATGTATTTGAAGGTAAAACGACTTTAAAGGATTTTTATCGTATTATCAAACTTGAAGTTGAAACGATTTTTGAATCTAAAAAAGGAGAAGCTGAAACGATTGCAGGGTTTGTTTTGGAAATTTCTGGAAGCTTTCCAAAATTAGGAAGTAAAATAAAATTTGAAAATTACGTTTTTGTTATAGAAGCTTTGGATAAAAAGCGAATTCAACAAATAAAAGTAACCTTACCAAATTAATGAAATACTTAGCATTTTTACTACTACTAATAATATGTGTTTCATGTGGAAGTGAACCTACACCAAAGCCAAGAGCATTTTTAAGGCTAGATTATCCACAACCAAGTTATGTAAAAGTATCTTCTGGTTTACCATTTACTTTTGAAAGAAACGAATTGTCTGATGCAGTAACAGATATTAAAGTAGCAAGAGATGAAAAATCAATTGGAGTTAATGTCACATATCCTTCTTTAAAAGGCACTATTTACTTAACGTATAAAAAGGTTGATGCCCAAAATCTTGAGCCATATCTTATAGATGCTCAAAGCATAACCCAAAAACACACTCAAAAGGCGGATGCTATTACAGAGCAACCTTATATTGACAATTTCAATAAGGTTTACGGAATGTTCTATGAGGTAGGAGGTAATGCGGCTTCACAATCGCAGTTTTATGTAACAGATAGCATTAATCATTTTGTGACTGGCTCCTTGTATTTTTATGCAAAACCTAATTACGACTCTATTTTACCAGCGGCACATTATTTAAAGAGAGACATTCAACATTTAATGGAAACCATTAAGTGGAATAAATAATATAATTCTAATAAAATCACCATTTTTGCAGCTTATAAAACTTAGCATGCATTTTAGAAATAAAAAGTGGTTTATTTTAATTGTACTTTCACTTATTTGGGGAAGTTCATTCATACTCATAAAAAAGGGTTTAATAGGCTTAACTCCTATGCAGTTAGGTGCTTTACGAATTGTATTTTCAGCCATATTTATTTTCATTTTCGGGTTTCATACCTTAAAATCTATTCCAAAAAACAAATGGAAATGGTTGATAATTTCAGGCTTTGTTGGTACTTTTTTCCCTGCTTTTCTATTTGCATTTGCAGAAACTGAAATTGATAGCTCAATAGCTTCAATATTAAATTCACTTGTGCCATTAAATACAGTTTTACTTGGGTTTGCTATATTTAAAATAGCATCAACACAACGACAAATTCTCGGTGTTATAGTTGGCTTTATTGGTACAGCTTTATTAATTGGTAGTGGAGCTCAATTAAACCCTGATCAAAATTATTTGTATGCTGG
>Ga0098073_1000398_pt1 | contig 15493 bp, 10 predicted proteins | sample 31_taG_FD_75060 | JGI IMG/M metagenome (GOLD analysis project Ga0098073, IMG submission 75060) | Marine viral communities from the Gulf of Mexico - 31_GoM_OMZ_CsCl metaG | ecosystem: Environmental > Aquatic > Marine > Oceanic | place: Gulf of Mexico | collected 2015-07-12
CAGGTAAAGATCGATTAACAATTTCTTTTTATCAGTACGCTAAAATTGAAAACCCACAAGAATTTAGAGACCACTTATTCGTCACCTGGAATACCTTAGATGTTTTGGGCAGAATATACGTTGCTCACGAAGGCATCAATGGTCAATTATCACTTCCAGCAGATCAGTTTGAAGCATTTAAAAACCATTTGGACACCATTGATTTTTTAAAAGGTATTCGTTTAAACATTGCCATTGAACAAGACAATATGTCTTTTTTAAAGCTCAAAGTGAAAGTGCGCGAAAAAATTGTTGCTGATGGCCTCAATGACGATACATTTGATGTTAGAAATAAAGGCATTCATGTAGGTGCCGAACAATTTAATGAACTTATTGAAGGCGAAGACACTGTTTTGGTCGATATGAGAAATCATTATGAAAGTGAAATAGGTCACTTTAAAAATGCGATAACACCTGATGTTGATACGTTTAGAGAATCACTAGATATTATAGAAGACGATTTAAAAGAGCATAAAGAGGATAAAAACCTTGTGATGTATTGTACTGGAGGAATCCGTTGTGAAAAGGCTAGTGCTTATTTTAAACATAAAGGTTTTAAAAATGTGTATCAATTAGAAGGTGGTATTATTGAGTATACTCGCCAAGTGAATGAAAAAGGATTAGAGAATAAATTTATTGGTAAAAATTTTGTTTTTGACGATAGAAGAGCAGAAAAAATAAGTGAAGATGTGATTGCACAATGTCACCAATGTGGAGCACCTTTTGATGTTCATACAAACTGTGCAAATGATGCTTGTCATTTGCTTTTCATTCAGTGTGACTCTTGCAAAGAAGAAATGAATAATTGTTGCTCAACCAACTGCAAAGACATCCATGCTTTACCATATGAAGAACAAAAAGCTTTACGCAAAGGACAAGGAAATAGTAACGATATATTCAAAAAAGGTCGTGCAGACCATTTACCATATAAAAAAGATTTAAGAAACATTTTTGATGTTTTGGCCACAAAAAATAAATGAACATATATAAACTTCTAAAGCTTAATAGGGTAATAAAAAACCACAGAATTAAATTCTTTGGTCTATACATATTGCATAAACTAAAAATGCGCTATTTAGCTGTTAATTTAGATCCTGTATTGGCATGCAATCTTCGGTGTAAAATGTGTTATTTCACAGATGCTGATTACGTAAAAACGCTCAAAGGCCAATTTAAGGACGAAGAATTAGATCAAGTTGCCAAAGCTATTTTTAAACGCGCCTTAAAACTCCAAATAGGTTGTGGCACAGAGCCAACGCTATACAAGAATCTCGTGAAAATTGTTGAACTTGGTAAGCTATATAAAGTGCCTTATATTTCAATTACAACAAATGCCAATTTGCTAGATGAAGAAAAAATAGAAGCTCTTTTAAAAGCTGGACTTAATGAGTTTACAATCTCGTTACATGGCGTAAACAAGGAATCTTATGAAAATTTCATGAAAAAAGCCAGTTATGAAAAATTTCATAATGCATTTAAAGCCTTTGAGAAGTTGAAGGATAAATACGATTTTAAAGTGCGTATAAATTACACCTTTAACAAAGACAATTTTTATGAGTTGAGTGATTTTTTCAATCACTTTAATGGCAAAAGCTTTGATGTTCTTCAAATTCGTCCAATTCAAAAAATAGGCAATACAGAATACAGTAATTTTGATTTAGAATCTATTAGGAATGATTATCCTCAATTAATCAACTCCATCAGAGATAATTGTAAACAAAACAATATCACCTTGCTTGCACCTAATGAAATTCCAAAAGCTAGCGAAACAAATTCATCAAGTTTTATTTTTGATTATACATTTTGCTATGTATCACCAAATAAGTTTTGGAAACCAAATTTTGACTGGAAATCGCAATCATTTGATGATTTCTCAAATGAAATAGGCTGGAGCCAACAATTGTTTTCCAATATTTTCAGGTCTGAAAAAGAAATGAAAACCCTTTCAAACAGATTAAATTACGAGATTGATTTTAATTAAGATCACCTTATTTTAAAGTCAGCATAATAATCTTATCTTTACGTTTTAAATAAATTATAAACACTCATTCGCAACAACTTAGTTGTTAGTGAATTCAATATATAAAACATATGGCTTGTAACAGTTGTTCAACTGGTAAAGATGGTCAGCCAAAGGGATGCAAGAATAATGGCACATGCGGTACTGATAGTTGTAATAAATTAACGGTTTTTGATTGGCTTTCTAACATGTCACTCCCAAATGGCGAAGAACCCTTCAATTGGGTAGAGGTTCGTTTTAAAAATGGACGAAAAGTCTATTATAAAAATTCTGAAAACATAACTTTAAGTATTGGTGATGTTGTTGCAACTCAAGCAACGTCTGGTCATGATGTTGGCATGGTAACGCTTACAGGAGAATTAGTAAGAGTTCAAATGAAACGTAAAAATATTTCTGAAGATGATCCTGAAGCGCAGAAAATTTACCGAAAAGCATCACAAAAAGATATAGATATTTGGTCTGCAGCTAGAGATAAGGAAGAACCAATGAAGGTTAAGGCTAGACAATTTGCCATCAACCTCAGATTGCAAATGAAAATTTCGGATATTGAATTTCAAGGTGATGGGAGTAAAGCTACCTTTTATTACACCGCTGAAGATCGCGTAGATTTCAGAGAGCTTATTAAAGTTTTTGCCAAAGAATTCAGAACCAGAATTGAAATGAAACAAGTTGGTTTCCGCCAAGAAGCTGCGCGCTTAGGAGGTATTGGATCTTGTGGTCGTGAGTTGTGTTGCTCGACGTGGTTAACGGATTTCCGTTCAGTTAGCACCTCTGCAGCACGATACCAACAATTGTCTTTAAACCCTCAAAAATTGGCTGGACAATGCGGTAAGTTAAAATGCTGTTTAAATTATGAATTAGACACGTATTTAGATGCACTTAAAGATTTCCCTAAATCAGATGTAAAACTTATTACTGAAAAAGGGAAAGCGGTTTGTCAGAAAACGGATATTTTTAAAAGACACATGTGGTTTGCCTATGAGGGAGAATGGATGAATTGGCACAAATTAACTGTCGACCAAGCCAATGAAATCATCGCTTTAAATGCCCAAAAGAAAAAGGCTCAAAGCCTTGAAGAATATGCTTCTGAACTGATTGAGGATACTAAAGCTGAATTTGAAAACGTTGTAGGTCAAGATAGTTTAACACGTTTTGATAGTCCAAAACGCAAAAATAAACGTAAAAATAATAGGAATAGGAACAAAAGAAAATCGCCAAACAATGCAAAGTAAGTTTCAACTAATAAGTTTTGTTTTGATTTTTCTTTTTATGTCATGCGATTCAAATCGAGTCTTTGACGAGTACAAATCGGTTCCAAACCAATGGCAAAAAAACGATATTGTGGAGTTTGAATTTAATCCAACAGATACGCTAAATGGTTATAACTTGTTCATTAACTTAAGAAACACAAACAATTATAAGTTTAATAATTTATTTCTAATAGCTGAAATAGATTTTCCTAACGGAAAAAGTGTAGTGGATACCTTAGAGTATAAAATGGCCCAACCTAATGGTGAATTGTTAGGAACTGGCTTTACAGATGTAAAAGAAAACAAACTTTGGTATAAAGAAAATTTTACGTTCAACGAATCGGGAACTTACAAAATTAGGGTACAACACGCCATGAGAGAAAATGGAAATATAGAAGGTGTTGATGCTTTAAAAGGTGTAACAGATATTGGATTTAGAGTAGAAAACATAAACGAATAAAAATGTCATTTCGAGCAATTTAGTCCTTCAAATTTGTATCGAAAAAAATAATTAATAGCATCAATGGCAAAAAAGAAAAAAGCAAAAGCAAACCAAGACTTTTCAAAATACATAAAATGGTTTTGGAAATTATTCGCAGGAGGAATTTTAGCAATCATCCTTGTTTTTTTACTTGCTTCTTGGGGAGTTTTTGGGAAAATGCCAGACATTGAAGATTTACACAATCCTAAAACCAATTTAGCCAGTGAGATCATTTCAGCAGATGGTCAATTAATTGCCAAATACTATTTAGATGACAATAGAACTCCAGTTGGTTATGATGAATTGCCAAAACATTTAGTAGACGCACTTATAGCAACCGAAGACGCTCGTTTTCATAAGCACGCAGGAATTGATGGAATCGGGACTTTAAGAGCATTCTTTTTTTTAGGTAAAAGAGGAGGAGCAAGTACTATTTCACAGCAGTTATCCAGACAGCTTTTTGTTGGACAACATGCAACTAATACTCTAGAAAGAATTACTCAAAAATTTAAAGAATGGGTTATTGCTATTCGACTAGAAGAGCAATATACTAAAGAAGAAATCATTGCTCAGTATTTTAATATTTATGATTTTAATAATAATGCAGATGGCATCAGAAGTGCAGCCAGAATTTATTTTGGGAAAGAGCCAAAAGATTTAGATTTAAAAGAATCTGCCATGTTGGTTGGGATGTTTAAAAATTCTTCATTATACAATCCTAGACCTCACAGAAACCCGGAAGGCACAAGAAATAGACGTAATGTTGTCTTAGCTCAAATGGCTAAGTACGATTACATTACAGAAGAGGTAAAAGACTCACTACAGCAAACAGAGCTGGATTTAAAATACACACCTGAATCGCATAGAGAGGGTCTAGCAACTTATTTTAGAGCTTATCTTCAAGAATTTATGAAAGATTGGGCTTCAAAGGATGAAAACAAAAAACCTGATGGAACTAAATACAACATCTATAAAGATGGATTAAAAATATACACAACAATCGACTCTAGGATGCAGCAATATGCTGAAGATGCTGTTACGCAGCACATGCCAAGATTACAGGCTGAGTTTTTTCATCAAAATACACCAAAACGAAATCCAACAGCACCTTTTCTTGAGCTAGATAAAGATGAAATAAAAAGTTTATTGAATACAGGAATGCGTCGTTCTGAGCGTTGGAGAAAAATGAAATATGATTTAGGAAAATCTGAAGAAGAAATCATTGAATCTTTTGAAAAACCTATTCAAATGGATGTGTTTTCATGGAAAGATGGTGTTTACACAGAAATAGATACCATTATGACACCTGTGGATAGTATGCGTTACTACAAATCGTTTTTACGTCCTGCAATGATGGCAATGGAACCTCAGACAGGTCATGTAAAAGCTTGGGTTGGCGGTATGAATTATAAGCACTTTCAATATGATATGGTAAAACAAGGGAAACGTCAAGTAGGATCAACCTTTAAACCCTTTGTATATGCAACTGCAATTGACCAATTGCATTTATCACCTTGCGATACGCTGCCTCGTTCACAAATAACTATCGATGCTTATAAATTTGGTAATCCTGAACCATGGGCTCCAAGAAACGATGATGGTAATTATGAAGGGTTTTTAACCTTAAAACAAGCCTTGGCAAGTTCAGTAAATACAGTCACTGCAAGACTAATGGATAAAATTGGACCACAACCAGTGGTTGATTTAGCAAAGAGTTTAGGGATTGAACAAGACATTCCTCCTGTGCCTTCAATTGCACTTGGAACACCAGATTTAAGTGTTTATGAAATGGTAGCAGCCTATTCATCTTTTGCTAATAAAGGGGTTTATACAAAACCAGTAATGATTACTACCATTGAGGATAAAAACGGAACAATCCTTTACCAAACAGTTCCTGAAACCAAAGATGTATTAAGTGAAGAAGCTGCTTATGTAACAGTTAATTTGTTGCAAGGAGTAACTCAAGGTGGCTCTGGAACTAGATTACGACATAATTATGCCACAGACCCTGTTTATAAAGAAATAATTACTGGATATCCTTACGAATTTGATAAGTCTATTCCAATAGCAGGAAAAACAGGAACCACACAAAACCAAAGTGATGGATGGTTTATGGGAATGGTGCCAAATTTAGTGACTGGTGTTTGGGTTGGTGGTGAAGATAGAGCAACACATTTTGCTAGTATTACTTACGGACAAGGTGCTGCAATGGCATTGCCAATTTGGGGATTATTCATGAAAAGCTGTTATGCCGATGAAACCCTTGGTATTTCGAAAGGAGAATTTGAACGACCAGAAAATCTTTCAATTGAAGTTGACTGCGAATCCTATAAAGGCAGCAATAAGAAAAATCCGTTGGATGATGATGTCAAAATTGATTTTTAAAATCTCAAACCATTCTTTTTAGAATGGTTTTTTTATTTCGTATTTTTCAATCATAAAATTTATCGTAGATGATCAATAAAAAAGTAGATAGTGTTGATGAAGCTTTGCGTGGCGTGGGTAATAACATGACCTTTATGTTTGGAGGCTTTGGATTGAGCGGAATTGCTGAAAACTCAATAGCCAAACTAGCTAAATTAGGCATTAGTGGATTAACATGTATTAGTAATAATGCTGGAGTTGATGATTTTGGATTAGGCCTTTTATTGCAACAAAAGCAAATCAAAAAAATGATATCGTCATATGTAGGTGAAAATGATGAATTTGAGCGTCAAATGCTTAGCGGTGAATTAGAAGTTGAGTTGATTCCGCAAGGAACATTAGCTGAACGATGTAGAGCTGCTCAAGCAGGATTTCCTGCGATTTATACTCCAGCTGGTTATGGTACAGAGGTAGCTGAAGGCAAAGAAACTAGAGAGTTTAATGGTAAAATGTATGTCTTGGAGCATGCTTTTAAAGCAGACTTTGCATTTGTAAAAGCGTGGAAAGGTGATGCTGCAGGTAATTTAATGTTTAAAGGGACTGCTAGAAATTTTAACCCAAATATGTGTGGTGCTGCAACAATTACTGTTGCTGAAGTTGAGGAATTAGTGCCAGTTGGGATGTTAGATCCGAATCAAATACACATACCAGGAATTTTTGTTCAACGCATATTTCAAGGTGCCAAATATGAAAAACGTATTGAACAACGAACAGTAAGACAAAGAAATTAATATGTTAGATAAAAACGGAATTGCAAAACGCATTGCAAAAGAAGTACAAGATGGATATTACGTGAACCTAGGAATAGGTATACCAACCCTAGTGGCCAATTATGTTAGAGATGATATTGAAGTAGAATTTCAAAGTGAAAATGGTGTTCTCGGAATGGGACCATTCCCTTTTGAAGGTGAAGAAGATGCAGATATCATTAACGCTGGAAAGCAAACCATAACTACGTTACCTGGAGCTAGTTTTTTTGATTCAGCTATGAGTTTTTCTATGATTAGAGGTCAACATGTAGATTTAACCATACTTGGAGCTATGGAAGTTTCAGAAGAAGGTGATATTGCCAATTGGAAAATTCCAGGGAAAATGGTAAAAGGAATGGGAGGCGCTATGGATTTGGTTGCAAGTGCCGAGAACATTATTGTAGCCATGATGCACACCAATAAGGCTGGAGAATCGAAACTACTTAAAAAATGTTCGCTTCCATTAACTGGCGTAAAATGCGTAAAAAAGGTAGTCACCAACCTTGCTGTGTTAGAAGTTACAGAGAACGGATTTAAACTTTTAGAACGAGCTCCTGGGATTTCTGTTGAAGACATTAAAAAAGCAACTGAAGGCCATCTTATTATTGAAGGGAAAGTACCTGAAATGGAAATTTAAATGACTAAATGTTAAAAAAAGATGCATTTCATCGAATAATTATGCTTTTTAACTAATTATTTCAAAATAAGTTTCATCTTAGCAGTCCCCAAGAAAACCAAAATTAAATAACAGATTTGCCCCAAATCTACCATGAATTTAACTTATGAATGTATCAACAAATCTACCAGAACCTACTTATAGATTTAAGAGACTATTCTTAAGTCTTGAAAGTACGATGAAACTTGGAAAAGACATCATGTTACTAACAAAAAAATTATTGATGCTATAACCCTTTAGGTATAGCATCAATTAGTTTTTGGGTGTATGCTTTTTTTGGATTTTTGTAAACTGAATCTGCTTCACCTTCCTCTTCAATTTTGCCTTTATTCATTACAAGAAGATTATCAGACATGTATTTAACCACAGCCAAATCATGTGAAATAAATATATAAGTGAATCCAAAATTGTCTTTCAATTCGTTCAATAAATTTAGCACTTGAGCTTGCACAGAAATATCAAGTGCAGAAACCGATTCGTCACACACAATTAGTTTTGGCTCAACAGCAATAGTTCTTGCGATTCCAATACGTTGACGTTGTCCTCCAGAAAATTCATGAGGATATCTATCGAAATGTTCATGCGATAAACCAACACGTTCTAAAAGCTGTAAAGTTTTTACTTTGCGTTCTTTGTAAGAATTGTACAGCTTATGTACTTTCATTGGTTCAATTATTGATTCTCCAACTGTAATTCTTGGATTTAAAGAAGAATAAGGATCTTGAAAAATAATTTGAAGATCTTTTCTAAGCTCTCTTAATGTTTTTGAAGCTAAATTTGTTATGTCCTTTCCTTTATATAGTATTTTTCCTGCAGTTGCTTTATCTAGTTGCAGAATGGCATTACCCAATGTAGACTTACCACAACCAGATTCGCCGACTAATCCCAAAGTTTCGCCTTCATACAATTTAAAACTCACCGTATCAACAGCTTTGAATTTTGATGATTTCCCCAAAAAACCAGCTTTGGAGATGTATTCTTTTTCAAGGCTTATAATTTCCAATAAAGGAGGCTTACTGTACAATGTTTTATGACGCTCTTTTCGTTGTTCATTGGTGATTTTTGCACTAACAATAGTATTGTTTACAACATCAGAAATTGTTGGCAATTGCTTTAGCCTAATATCTAATGATGGTTTAGAACTAATTAGAGCTTGAGTATAATTATGTTTCGGATGTTTAAAAATGTCATGTGTCGTTCCTTGTTCAACAATTTCACCTTGATACATAACCAGAATTCGATCGGCAATTTCAGAAACCAATGATAAGTCATGCGAAATAAATATGATTGACATTTCATTGTCTTCTTGCAAAGTTTTGAGTAGCTCAATAATCTCTTTTTGAACAGTCACATCCAAAGCTGTTGTAGGTTCGTCTGCGATTAAAATTTTAGGCTTACAAGCAATTGCCATGGCAATCATAACTCGTTGTTTTTGTCCTCCAGAAATTTCATGAGGATATTTTTTATAAGTTGTTTCTGGATTTGGCAATTTTACCTTTGCAAATAATGAAATCACTTCTTCCTTAGCTTCATTTTTTGATAATGAAGTATGCCGCAAGATAATTTCTAAAACCTGATCGCCACATCGCATAGATGGATTTAAAGAACTCATGGGTTCTTGAAAAATCATCGCAATATCATTACCTCTAATCGCTTGAAATTCTTTAGCAGTAATTTGAGTTAAATCCTGGTCATTGAATCGTATTTCTCCTGAACTTATTTGTGAAACTCTTTTCGGCAATAATCCAACAATAGCAAGAGATGATACAGACTTTCCACTACCAGATTCACCAACAATTCCAAGAATTTCATTTTTATTTAAATCATAAGAAATACGATGAATAACTTCTTTTGCTTTTTTGTTTGATATAAATGAAATTGAAAGATTATCAATTTTTAATAAAGGCCCTTTATGCATAATCAATACAAAATTTACATCTAATTATATGGGTTTTTAATAAAAGTAGGATATTTCAACGAAATACTTACGGATAAACGGTAAATAAATAAAAACAGGATGAAAATTTATTAACAATTTGCCTTAAGAATAAGTAAAATACTTAAATTGAAAAACTCAATAACTTATAGAAATTAAATGCCATAATCATGAAACAAAAATTATTCTTATTCTTTTTATTAATCTGTTTTACAAAAGCCTTTTCCCAAAACAATTCTTTTTGGCAAAAAACAACATTTAATAACAATGCAATTAAATTGGCCAAACAAGATTTACCTCAAAATCAAACCTATGAGCTAAATTTAAACGCGTTAAGACTTGCTCTCCAAAATGCACCAGTTAGAGGAGAGTTTTCTGGGCAATCCAATCTAATTGTGTCATTTCCAAATGCGGAAGGTGAATTTGAGCGTTTTGCTATAACGGAAGCATCAGTAATGCATCCAGAATTAGCAGCCAAATATCCAGACATTAAATCATATGCAGGACAAGGTATTGATGATCCTTCTGCTAGATTGAGATTCAGTATTTCTTCATATGGATTTCAGAGTATGAGTTTATCATCAACGAAACAGGCTACATTTATTGAACAAGTAACAAATAATGGTTTGGGATATGCTGTTTATATCAGAGAAGATAAACAAGGAGATTACGATAATTTTGAGTGTGAAGTCACGGCACAAGCAAATCAAATAATATCTGGTAATTCCTCTCTGAGGAATGCAGATGATGGGATCTTAAGAACTTATAGACTTGCGGTTTCTGCAACTGGTGAATATACACAATATCATGGTGGCACTAAAGCACAAGCATTAGCTGCAATCAATAACACTATGACTAGAGTAAATGGTATTTTTGAAACTGATTTTAATGTAACAATGCAGTTAATTGCCAATACAGATGACGTTATTTATACGAGCACATCATCTGACCCTTATGGGAATACAACTAGCGGCTATAATTCAGCTCTGCAAAGCACATTAACTTCGGTTATTGGAGAATCAAATTATGATATTGGACATTTATTTGCTAATCTTCAAAATAATGGGAATGCAGGATGTATTGGTTGTGTTTGTGTCAATGGCCAGAAAGGAAGTGGTTGGACCTCGGCAACCGTGCCCGAAGGAGATTTCTTTGATGTTGATTATGTAGCACATGAAATGGGACATCAATTTGGAGCTAACCATACTTGGACATTTAATGGAAACGAAGGTACTAATGTTCAAGTAGAACCAGGAAGTGGTTCTACTATAATGAGTTATGCAGGTATTACAGGACCAACTGATGTTCAGGCAAACGTTCATCCTAATTTTCATGCTGTATCCATTGAGCAAGTAACAAATTATATTAAAACAACGAGCTGTCAAACCAACACAAATACAGGTAATGCTATACCATCAGTAAATGCTGGAGCAAATTATACCATACCTAGAGGTACTCCATTTATTTTAGAAGGATCTGCAACTGATGCAAATTCAGGTGATGTTTTAAGCTATAGTTGGGAACAAATGGACGAGAACAATGCCTCTACTACTTATCCTAGTACAAATGCAACCTCTGGAGTTGCGTTTAGAGCTTATGAACCAACATCTCAAAATTATAGATACCTACCAAGAATAGAAACAATTAAAACTGGAGCTACCTCCTGGCAATGGGAAGCTGTTCCAAATGTATCAAGAACACTTAATTTTAGATTAACTGTAAGAGATAATGTTATTGGTGGAGGAACAAATAATAGTGACGATATGATTGTTACTGTTAATGGAGCAGCAGGACCTTTTGTAGTGAACTCACCAAACACTAATGTAACTTGGAATGCTGGAACAACCCAAACTGTAACTTGGAATGTTGCTGGCACAACAGCAAATGGGATTAATGCTGCTAATGTAGATATTTTTCTATCAACTGATGGAGGCGACACCTATCCAATTACTTTGGCATTAGGAGTAACTAATGATGGGTCTCATGACATCGTAGTTCCTAATAATGTAGGGACACAAAATAGGATAATGGTCAGAGGCTCAAATAATATTTTCTTTGACATATCCAATGCTAATTTCTCTATTGAAGGAGAAGTAGTTTGCAATGCTACTGTACCTGTAGGATTAGCCGCTTCAAACATTAATTCAAGTTCGGCTACTTTAAGTTGGGGTGCAGTTCCTGGAGCTTCTTTTGATTTGCAATACAGACAAGTTGGTTCAAGTTCATGGACAACAATTAATGTTAATGGAATTTCCAATAACCTTTCAGGATTAAGCCCATTAACACAATATGAAGCTAGAGTTCGTAGCCTCTGTCCAGATACTTCTGCATCAGCTTACAGTGGAATAATCAATTTTACAACTACTGATGTTCAGTTAAATTATTGTACTTCAACAAGCACAAATACAAATGATGAATACATTGGAAGAGTACAACTAAATACAATCGATAATACTTCAGGAGGATTGCCTTATTCAGATTACACATCCATTTCAACGGTTTTAACTAAGGGCTCTCAATACACATTAACAGTTACTCCAGTTTGGTCAGGTAGAGCTTTTAGAGAAGGCTATGCTGCTTGGATTGACTTTAACAGAGACGGAGATTTTGATGATGCTGGTGAGCAAATTTTAAATATACCTAGAACTAGAAATTCTCCAGTTAGTGGATCGTTCACAATACCAGCTTCGGCTGTTGAAAACTCGACAAGATTAAGGATTTCTATGGAATACAATGATACTCCTACATCTTGTGAAACGTTTACTTATGGTGAAGTAGAGGATTATACTGTAATAATTGAAGGCAATGGTCCTGATACTATCGCTCCAGTAATTACTTTAAATGGGTCATCTACAATAAACCTTAATGTTGGTAGCACCTACACAGAACAAGGAGCAACAGCCACTGATAATATTGACGGAGATTTAACTTCAAGTATAGTAATAGGAGGTGATGTGATCAACACAGGGCTAGCAGGCACCTATTTAGTAACCTACAATGTAAGTGATTCAGCGGGGAATGCTGCAGCTGAAGTAATACGAACAGTAAATATTTTACCAGACACTATTGCTCCAGTAATTACTTTAAATGGGTCATCTACAATAAACCTCAATGTTGGTAGCACCTACACAGAACAAGGAGCAACAGCCACTGATAATATTGACGGAGATTTAACTTCAAGTATAGTAATAGGAGGTGATGTGATTAACACAGGGCTAGCAGGCACCTATTTAGTAACCTACAATGTAAGTGATTCAGCTGGTAATGCGGCTAATGAAGTGATTAGAACGGTTATTGTTGAGCAAGATAATACATCTCCAATCATTACTTTAATAGGATCTTCGACGATTAATTTAGATGTTGGAGGTACCTATTCAGAGCAAGGTGCTACAGCAATTGATAATGTTGATGGAGATATATCTGCAAATATAGTTATTGGAGGTGATGTTGTAGACACAAATACACCAGCGACTTATTTCATTACGTATAATGTAAGTGACTCAGCTGGTAATGCAGCTTTAGAGGTCATAAGAAGCGTTATTGTAAACCCCGACTCAACGGCCCCAATAATTACGTTAATTGGATTATCAACTGTTGATATTTCAGTTGGAAATACATACACAGAACAAGGCGCAACTGCAATTGACAATGTTGATGGTGATATTTCAGCGAATATAATAATAAGTGGAATTGTAGATACTAATGTTGTAGGGACGTATTTTATTACATATGATGTTAGTGATGCAGCCGGTAATAGCGCTACGGAAATAAGAACGATAAATGTTAATCCTGTAGTTACTGACATTATTTTAAATGAAGGATATTTTGAAACTGGCTGGGATAGTTGGGAAGATGGAGGTAGTGATGTTGCAAGAGTTTTATCGACAAATTCTTATGAAGGAAGTTATTCTATTCGTATTAGAGATAATTCTGGAACAGCATCTGCAATGACTTTATCTAATATTGATGTTACACCATATTCTCAAGTAGTTATAGATTTTTATTTCTATGTATTCAGTATGGAAAATGGCGAAGATTTCTGGGTAAGATTTTATGATGGTTCTGCTTGGAACACTGTAGCTACCTATGTTAGTGGTTCGGGAATAAGTAATAACACTTTTTACAATGCAACGGTAACCTTAACTCCTGCACAATACAATTTTGCAGTTAATTCAGGATTCAGGTTCCAATGTGATGCTTCAGGTAATAATGACCAAATATTTATTGATCAAGTTACGATTACAGGAACAAATTCTGGAAGAGGAGATGTAAATCAGATTGTTAAAATTAAAACAGTATCACCAGATGAGAACATAGAAGGTAACCTTAAACTGTATCCAAATCCTGTAAAAGGCAATGTCTTAAATGTTGATTTATTAGAAACCAATAAATTTACATATTCAATTAAGAATATGTTAGGTCAGGTTGTTGCTAAAGGAGTTTCAGAAGGTAAAGTAGATGTAAGCGAACTGAACGCAGGCATGTACTTTATTGAAGTTAACGATGGCGAAGATATTTTAACCAAGAAATTTATAAGACAATAAAACCTATAATTAATTAGTGAAAAGTCCAGATTTTAAATCTGGACTTTTTTTATATGTGTTTAATTTCATCTTCGATCAATAAATCATCTCCTCGTAGTCTTAAAAATATTTGTGCTACTGCAATGGTGTCTTTTTCACAATAAGTGATGATCCTATCTATGTTTTTTTCATCGTAATAAACGCTATATACTTCGCTACCATCAATATCATCTTTAGGCGAAGGAATTCCAAGCACGTTAGTGAGTAACTTCAACGAGGTATAGGTTTTATAATCGCCAAACTTCCATAATTCTAAGGTGTCAAGATGCGGTACTTCCCACGGTTTTTTACCAAAAAGGTTGAGTTTATATGGCAATTCCATATTATGGATAATCATTCGTCTTGCTATATATGGAAAATCAAATTCTTTACCATTATGAGCACATAGCAAATGTTTGGCTTGACTAAAATGTGAGATGATGAGGTTTTTAAAATCTTTTAATATTTTAACTTCATCACCATAAAAAGAAGTTACTCTAAAATTCCTAATATCACCTTGAATTGAAAAATAGCCTACGGAAATACAAATTATTTTTCCAAATTCGGCCCAAATTCCAGCTCGTTCATAGAACTCCTCAGCAGTAGTATCGTCCTTTCGTTGGTATTGCGATTTGTGTTCCCAAAGTGCTTGTTTTGTTTCGTCTAAATCCGAAAAATGCTGTGTTTCAGGAACGGTTTCTATATCTAGAAATAGAATATTTTCTAAATTAAGTTTGCTAATCATTGCTGTAACTATTTGATTAGACTAAAGATAAGAATTAAAATAGAGATTGTTGCCTAAAAGGACTTTCATGTTCTAAAAGCCATTGTTTTCTTTGCAATCCTCCTGCATAACCCGTTAAACTTCCATCGGTGCCAATGACTCTATGACAAGGTACAATAATCCAAAGCGGATTTCTACCATTTGCACTTGCTACAGCTCTAATGGCTTTTACATCGCCAAGATCTTTTGATAATTGTAGATAAGAAGTAGTCTTACCAAAAGGAATGGTAAGCAAGGCACCCCAAACACGTTTTTGAAAGTCAGTACCTTCAGGATTTAACTTTAAACTGAATGTTTTGCGCTCGCCTTTAAAATATTCATTGAGTTGGCTTACAGCATCCGCCAAAACTTCTGGAATTGTACTTGACGTTGCCACGTCATTGTTTAAAACAGTAAGTGTAGAAATACCATTTTCATCGCCTTCTAGTTTGGCAAAACCTAAAGGAGTGTTTATAATGCAATTTTCCATTATTCTATAGGCTCATCTTCAATTAAACCTAAACGTTTTGCTCTGGTTTCCCAACTTTTTCTAGCTAACAATTGCAAGTCTGCTACATTATCACTTTCATCCA
>Ga0098073_1000399_pt1 | contig 15470 bp, 8 predicted proteins | sample 31_taG_FD_75060 | JGI IMG/M metagenome (GOLD analysis project Ga0098073, IMG submission 75060) | Marine viral communities from the Gulf of Mexico - 31_GoM_OMZ_CsCl metaG | ecosystem: Environmental > Aquatic > Marine > Oceanic | place: Gulf of Mexico | collected 2015-07-12
AGATGTGAGTACGGATTTTGAACCTGTTTTCTCCTATCCCGATACAGGTACATACATTGTACAGTTAATTGCTAATCCAGGATTTGCATGTACGGATACCACATACATGGAAATTTATTTATACGATGAAATCAACATCACTTTTGATGTCGTTGACACCTTGTGTTTCACTGGAAATTCATTGGACTTTACAGCAATAACCGACGCGCCAAATGGAGCCAGTTTTGAATGGAACTTTTCTCCTGATGGAACTCCTTTACAATCAACGAACAAGGATCCTCAAAACATCACCTTTGCAACTGCAGGCTGGAAATACGTAGATGTCACCACCGAGTTCAGCGTCTGCGAAGCAAGTCACGTGGATTCTATTTACATAATTCCGAAGCCGATAGCCGATTTCGAAATGCCTTTGAACTATCAATGCGATGGTTTACTCATCAATTTCAGCAATACATCTTTGAATAGTGATGAATATAGTTGGGACTTTGGTTTTAACAATCAAACAAGTACTGACTTTGAGCCATCAATTTCATTCCCAGCGGGTGGAAGTTATGATGTTCAGTTAATATCAAGCAAAGAAGGTAGTTGTCCAGACTCCATCACAAAAACATTGAATGTCAACGAACTAATGACAGTTTCATTTACAACTGATGATGATCAGTGCATCGTTGGAAATAGTTTTGATTTTATTGGACAAGTCGCTGGCCCAAATCACGCTTCTTTTACTTGGAATTTCGGCCCAAATGCAAGCGTGACTTCCACAACTGACACAAATGTGTACAATGTTGTTTTCGACACTCCTGGCGCATATACAGTAACATTTACAGGAGCATTTGACGAATGTGAGGAAATTGCTGAAACAGAAATCTACATTTTTTCGCAACCAACAGTTGATTTTGGATTGGTTGATGGTTTGCAATGTGTGCCTTGGACAGCTCAATTCATTGATCAAAGTACTTCTGAAACACCTATTTTTTATTCTTGGGATTTTGGCGATGGATCTCCTATATCATCAGATTCAAATCCTGCACATGTATATGACACTCCTGGAATGTATGTCGTAACATTGACCATTCGAACAGAAGAAGGTTGTGTTGATACCTTGACTATTGAGCAAGAAGATTTGATTCATATTTTCCCGATCCCCGAAGCTGCTTTTAGCGTGTCGACCCAAGAAACAGACATTTGTCATGCGAGTGTTTATTTCACCAATCAGAGCATTGACGCTTCAAAATATTACTATTGGCTAGATGATGGCGCAACCTTTAGAACTCAAGAAAATTTTGGCTATGCATTTTCATCTAGTGGCTATCACTATCCGTATTTAATTGCTTACAATGAAGAAGGCTGCAGCGATACCGCACGAACAAAAATTTATGTTGAACCATTTTCAGTGTACATACCAAATACCTTCACACCGGATGGAGATGAATTCAATGGATACTTGACTCCTCAAATGTGGTTAACTCCAACAGATTGGGATTTCAAGATCTACAATCGCTGGGGAGAAATTGTTTTTAATACAACAGACTACAACGAAGGCTGGGATGGAACCTACAAGGGCTTACCTGTACAAACAGGCACTTATCAATACATTTTAACGTACAAACCATGCTCTGCAGAACAAGGAACTGTTTTTGTTGAAGGCCACATTAATTTGTTGCGTTAAAGCTTACAATTTGTACTTTTACCATTCAATTTTTTGAAAATAAATTAATTTTATTTTTAATAACACAAGCCATATTTTTGAACAACTAACTTTTATAAATAGACTCAAATGAAATACGTTTTCGCTTTCCTATTAATCTCAATAATCTCAAGTTCAGTATTCGCCCAATACAAAGTTGGCGAAGGAAATGTCAAAATCACGATGAGTGACCCATATCCAGTGATTGATGGTATGACTTATTTGCTTTCTGATAAAGAATATGCATTTGAAGCATTGACCTTAAGTAATTCTGGAGAAGTTGTTATTAGATCTTTTGATAAACAAAGTTTAACATTAAAATTGACTCTGCAATCTAATGATTTGCTTACTGCAGATGAAAGATTCATGGTGACTTTAGTAGATGACAACGGAAAAGACCTTCATTACTCATTGCATAGCAATCATAAAGAACAAGAACGTTCTGTTTCGTTTACACTTCTAGATTTTAAAAATTCAAGTATTGAAATGACAGATAAAAAATCATTTCAAATGAATTTATATAGTGATTATAACTTTATAGTTTCTGAAAATAAAAAATACTTGTACTTTTCTTATACAACTAAGTTAGATAAGACTTCAACATTGACTTCTATTGTTTTGGACTGGAACTTGAATGAGATTTGGAAAAAAGAAACACTCTTTGAAAACTTATTAAAAATAGAAAGCAATTATTCTTCGATTTCAAATGAGTTAAAAGTTATAGAAATCATTAAAGAAATACATGATTATTCTAAGCCTGAATTCAATAAATTCACTTATGTACACTTGTCATCAGATAATCAAATAAAAAGCCAATTAGTCTCCACAGAAGGTGGGAATAAATACAATGTTTCAATGAAACAATTCAGCAATAAAAAAGGTCTTAATATTTGCGGTTTTTATACATCAACAAAAGAGTTTTCAGGGACTCATAGTCTCTTTTTAATGAATTTAAATGAAGATGGTGAAGTGGTAAGTGAAAAACTCATTTCAATTCCTAAAGACAAGCTGAGTTTGTATTCAGGATCTGAGTCTGATCTAAAAAAACAATTGAAACAAGATCGTTCTCTTAAAATGATTTCTTGTGTGGAAGATATTCAGGGCAACATCAATATCATAGGAGAAGAAGAGCATACGATAAGTAATTCATCGGATTATCATTCGATTACTGGAAACTACATTGCTATTCAATTAAATCCTGACGGTAATATTAATTGGGTTCGAATATTGCCTAAAAAAATTGAAAACAGCTCTAATTGTAAGGTTCAAGTGAATGATGATTTTATTCGTATCATGTATCTCGACAATCCAGCAAATCTCACGCTTTCAGAAAATCAAATTCCAAAAGGTAATTTAAGTTATAAAGGTCACCTAACAATTTATGATATCAATTTAATTGATGGAGAATCTACCAAAAGAAGTTTATTTAATATTTTGGAGTACAATAAACAACCATTGTATCAATTTAATTTTAATCGAATCGAAACGATATCAGAAACTGAACTATTAATTGAGTTTTACGCTAAGAAAAAACAAAATGTTTGGATAAGAGTTGAATTATAATCATATATTGATTGTTTCTAACTTTGCGCTAAAGCGATGCTTTCAAACTAATTTTAGGAACCAAATTGTTGGCTACTTGTGGTTCTGAATAAGTTCCGTAGCGATAAAAAACTCCTACACCCAAACTCATAAAATTGATTTTTATTAATCCACTTGTGATTAAACCAGCTTCAAACAATCCTTTGTCCATTGAACGAAAAGCGATATTGTGTTCTGATTTATTCGCAAAATCTCCGTAACCAATTCCATGATGAACAATAAATTGAGGTTCATTCCAAGACGCTTTTGTTCGGATAGCAGGAAAATCGTAGCGCACAAACAATGCTGCCTGACGATCATGGTAAAATTCACCTGGAAAAACAGTTTCAAAAGTGTTGGCACATGAAACGTTCCAGTCTTGACGCGTTCCAAAAGCGTTTTGTTTCAAGGCCAAAGGCACATTACCAATAGTTTGAGATCCTTGAAGTGTTACATTCAACTTTCCAAAACGCAAAGAAGATATGTCTTCACTAATGCGCACATTCATTCGAATGTAATCTGTTTCAGCTTCTGCAATACCCGACCACCCTTTCGTTAACTTAAGTGAAATTTTTGGAAACTTTGTTGGTTGAGGCAAACGTTGATCTCCCAATAAAATGATGCGTTCACGGATGTTCCATTTCATTTCCAAGCTTGTTTCGGCAAAATCCATTGTGGTGTTATGAGCAACAGCAGTATCTAAAGGAACATACTGATATCCTTGCGTCATTTCAATGCGTTGGTAATTCCCAGAAAGGTGAAAGGTCAAATTACCAAGTGGAGCATACGACACTTTCATTTCTGCCAATCGTTGCTTTTCCATGTTGGCTCTGAATATACGCGCGTAAGATTCAGTTGAGCTTAAATCAAAACCTTTTTGTGTAAAGACATTTCCACCTCGGAACAACAAATCCTGTTCGTACTTCAAGGTTAATTCTAATCCCTTTCTTCTATTGATGTAGAACGTTGAATGTCCTCCATATTTCCAATCCTTATCGCGGAATCCGTAACCGAAATAACCACCAATCGCTATGTTTTTCATCAATAATTCAGAAGTTTCAATTCCAGCTCCCAATCTCAATCCTTCGTACATGTTGTAGTCAATAAAACGACCCAACAATAAATTGATCTTATTGATGCGAATTTTACCGGTAGAAAGCGCCATTAATCCTGTCAACAACTTGTCAACATTAGCTTCTTCCGCTAAACTATCGATTACAACGTATGTACGCTTTTCTTTTTCCGTTAATGTATCATTTCTAAATTCATTCCAAGTAGCATCATTTGCTCGTTCAGCACCTGGTTCGGTTGCTAAGGCAATGTTTCCAAACCCTCTTTTCTTCAATCCTTCAGGATTGATTTTAATGTCTTTGACATACGTGTTCCCTTTTCCTTCAATGTAACCCGCATTTCCATCCACAGTGATTGCTAATCCACGCAATTCAACGGATGTACTTAGGTTGACTGGAAACCATTTTTGCTTGTCAATAAATTCATATTCTTGAACAATTTTCACGTTCATTAGTTGGTTGGTATCCTTATAAGGTGTTGCAATTACTTTTTCGATCGCATACCCATTTGTATTGATGTACAATTGACCTTCCAAACCACTAAATGTTTTTCCCAATCTTGGACGATAAGAAATGGTGAATGTAGTATCTGCTCCAACAATCGTTGTGTCTTGCAAAATGAACAAGTAGCGTTTTGTTCCACCAAATGCAATCGGGTTCACATAGGAAGTTCCAAATAAATCAAATTGATTGTCATAAAAATTAAAAGATTGCATGCTTTGTGCAAAGGTTGAAAATGCTGGATGCGAAATTCCTGAAACTTTGTAAGCAATGATATTTTCTCGATCTCTTGCTGGCGGAATAAACGTTCGTTCAGAAGCACTTTCCAACATGAATATATGCTGCGATTCAATGAACTTGCGGACATCTTCTGTACTATCATTCACGGGTGCTGTCTTCACACCTTGTTGAAATGAACTATCGACATCAAAAATAAACTTGCTATAACTTGTATAGGTAAACGCGTCGTTCTCCAAAGGATGATTTTTCTTGCGATTGGCAATGACCAAATCCATGATACGATGTGCCGGATTCTCTCCAGCCACTGCTACCACTTCTTGAATGACTTGTTGATTCACCCACATGTAGATATTATTGTCCTTCACATTGCTCAATTCTATCAAAGTATCTCTGTAACCTTGAAAACGCAAACGAACACTCTCAACGTTATCATCTACAGAAAAATGTCCGTCAATATCTGTAAACAATGGAGCACCATCAACTGGCAACACTTTCACAAACGGCATTGGTTCATTGCTGATGGTATCATATACCGTATATCGAGTTTGAGAAAATGCCTGAAAGCAAGCAAATGTGGATAATAAGAGTAGAAATTTCATTCTTTTGAGTTCAAAAATGGTAACAATAGTATATATCGAATTCTTCGACTAATTTAACTGTTTGACTTACAAGTATGGTTAAAAGTTACAAATTGCATTAAAAATTGTACTTTCGAATAGTGAAACGAACACGAGATTTACTGAATATTGGCAAAAAATTGACATTCTATAGAATGTGGAATTTGCTTGTGCTTCGTTTTTCGTATGCCCATTCAAAAATCACCAAAAAAAATCACCATAAAGGTCTCCCTTTTTCACTGAGTATTGAACCGACAACTGCCTGCAATTTGGGCTGTCCAGAATGTCCAAGTGGATTGAAACAATTCACTCGTGCAACCGGGAAATTGCAATTGGAATTGCATGAAACAATGTTGCAACAACTTTCAAAAAGTGTTTTTTACATCAACTATTATTTTCAAGGCGAACCCTTCTTGCATCCGGATTTTTTGGAACTAATTCGTCAAGCAAAAAAGCACAAAATCTATACTGCAACTTCAACAAATGCCCATTTTATAGATGCGAAAAAGGCGAAGGAAATTGTCGCATCTGGATTAGATCGATTAATCATTTCAATTGATGGATTGACACAAGCAACTTATGAAAATTACAGAGTTCATGGGAAATTGGAAAAAGTAATAGAAGGAACGGAGCACATCGTAAACGCAAAAAAAGAATTAGGCTCGCATACACCTCATCTTATTTTTCAATTCTTAGCTGTCAAACCAAACGAACATGAAATACCAGAAGTTTTCCAACTGGGAAAGAAAATGGGAATTGATGAAGTGCGCATCAAAACAGCACAATTATATGATTACAAAAATGGCAATCCATTAATGCCGGAGAATGTTGAATATGCGCGCTACAAACAAAATTCGGATGGCACTTATTCATTGAAATACAAAACCGGAAATCGTTGTTGGAGAATGTGGTCGAGTTGCGTTTTTACATGGGATGGAAAAGTGGTGCCTTGTTGCTTCGACAAGGATGCACAACATCAATTGGGTGATTTGGCAACCATACCTTTCCGCGAAGTTTGGAGAAGCAAACAATACGAAGGTTTCCGACAAGCCATTTTATCGCATCGCAATCAGATTGACATTTGCCAAAATTGTTCTGAAGGAGCAAAGGTTTGGGCGTAACTCCATAGTCAACTACTTTTCTTGTTCTCAATTACACACGCTTTGTTAGTTTACTTTTCTTAGGCTTATTCAACTCAAATCAATATTTACGGCATATGCCTTATTTAAAATTTTCATGAGTGAAATTAATTTTGAAGAAAATTATCGATCATGAAAAATAGACTATCAACAGTACTGTTCGTATTTATTACAACATTCATAGTTAATGCTCAAACTTGGCAAATAGTCGGTTCTGCAGGATTTACCGCAGCAGGAATTGACCATCCTTCTTTTGTATTTAGCAGTAATGACGAACCTTATATTGCCTTTAAAGACGGAGCTAATAATAACAAAGCATCTGTAATGATGTTTGACGGTTCCAATTGGAGTTTAGTAGGTTCAGCAGGTTTTTCTTCTGGCTTTGCAGGTTGGACTTCACTTGCTTTAAATAATAATGATGAGCCGTTTGTAGCATTCCGAGATGCGTCAAATTCGAATAAAGTTACAGTGATGAAATATGATGGCAGCAATTGGATAACAGTAGGGTCTCCTGGTTTTTCTGGACCCACTCAACAAGATAATATCTCCATAAAATTTAACAGTAGTAATGAACCATACGTGGCTTTTAAGGAATATAATCCTGAAAATAATATTATTAATAAGGCTACTGTAATGAAGTATGATGGAACAAATTGGGAAATGGTGGGAACTGCAGGAATTACATTTGCTAGCAACATATCTTTGGCATTCAATAGTAGTGATGAACCATATATTGCATTTAGAGACGGAGGCAATGGAAACAGAGCATCTGTAATGAAATTTGACGGTACTGCGTGGGTGGCCGTTGGGACATCCGGATTTTCAGCTGCTGGATCAGAATACACTTCTCTTGCCTTTAACAGTAATAACGAACCATTTGTAGCATATCGAGATGCTGGAAATTCGGATAAAGTTTCAGTTATGAAATTTGACGGTACTAATTGGTTAACAGTTGGAACAGCAGGATTTTCAGCAGGCATTGCATCACATACTTCACTTTCCTTCAACAGTAATAATGAACCGTATGTAGCATTTCGAGAATTTGTTTCAGGGAGTATTCAAAATCAGGCTACCGTAATGAAATTTGACGGTACTAATTGGGTAGCAGTAGGGGCACCAGGATTTTCAGCTGGATATGCAGACCTAACCTGCCTTGCAATCAACAGCATTGACGAACCATATGTAGCTTTTGTTGATTTAACACAACTATACAAAGCCACAGTAATGAAGTATGGTAATGGCGAAGCAGGTATTTCCAACCAATTTAACGTAAAAAACAATATATCCGTTTATCCAAACCCAACAACTAATATTGCTTACGTTCAATCCAATGACATACTTTCAGATGCGACGGTCAGCATTAAAAATTCAATTGGTCAAGAAGTGAAACATTACACTCATCTTTCTGGTAATCTCTTAGAAATAAATTTGGAAAAAGAAATATCTGGAATATACTTTATTGAAGTAAAAACGATGAACTCTACACAAGTTATCAAGTTAATCAAAGATTAGTTAACCTAAACTATACAGCATCTTACTAAGGTCATAGGATATCATGGTCTTCCTGTGGCCTTTTTCAATTGTTTTTCAAAATCCCTTTTTTGACTTCATAAATAAAAGAATTTCTTAGGACTTCTCTTCAATCCCAAAACTCTTCGACATGAATTGTTGGAATTCGTCTTTATTGGAGCGTGAAACTGGAATTTTTGTTCCATTGGTCATTTCAACTTCATTCGTTTCAACTTTGAGAAAGCGTTTGATTTTAGAGGTATTGACCATAAATGATCGATGGACACGATAAAAACCAGATGCTTTGAGGTACTCAAAATCTTTCAGTGGCTTTGATATAATCACTTGCTTGTTATCCGTATGCACAATCGTATACATAGCCGATGCTTCCATGTAAAAGATATCTTCCAATGGTAAGTAACTGATTCCTTGAAGTGAATTTATTTCTAGGCGACTAACTCGCGTCATTTCAGTACTTACACGTTTTGATTTTTCATTTAACTCATTTTCAATTCGTTGAATGCAAGACTGCAACTGTTCAACTTCAACTGGTTTCACTAAATAATCAAAGGCTTTAATTCGAAGTGCATCAATTACATAATTATCGTGTGCTGTAATGTAAACCAATTTGAAATTGTAATCTTTAAAAAAATCATTGATCTGTAAACCCGAATATTGAGGCATGTCAATATCCATGAAAACAATATCAGGTGTCCATTCGTGAATTAATTTAATCGCTTCGGGTAAATTAGATGCCTCCCCAACAATAAACACATTGTGGTCAAAAAATTCCAGTACCTTTTGCAACAAGTTGCGCGCATGGGGTTCATCATCCACAATGATTGCCGTTATTTGTTCTTTAACCATTTTTCTTTTGAATTGCAATTAACACTTCCGTTCCTACAGATTTATCATGAATTTCTAGTTGAACATTATAAATCCCATTTGCATTGATCATTTCAATACGATCCTTCATCGCCTGGGTGGCAAACGATACATGCGATTTCGCTCGAGATTGGTTGATTTGATTCGCAGCAGGTCGACCAATCCCATTGTCACTGATTACCATGCAAAAATAAGTCGTTGTTCCACTGATTTTAATTTGTAATTCTTTGTATCCATTTTTATGAGCCAATCCATGACGAATGGAATTTTCGACAAATGGCTGTGAGAATAGTGATGGGAATTGTGCTTCCTGAATATTTATGTCAGCATCAATTTCAACTTTGAACTCAAAACTTTTCTCCAACCTACCTTGTTCCAGCGACACATAGTTTTTTAAAAAATCAATTTCATTTTCTAGTGAAATGAATTCTTCACCTGTAAATTTTAATGATTGCCGCAATAATTTTGAAAATGCACTTAAGTTACTATAGGCCTCTTTCGTTTCATCGTTCAAAATTTTAGACTGAATGGAACTCAAACTATTGAAAATAAAATGGGGATTCATCTGCGACCGTAGCGCTTTCAATTCAGAACTAATGACCTTGGTTTTCAATCTTTCTTGTTCCATTTTTAATCTGTTTTTACGATTAATCACAAGGATACGCTGTCTGTAGATCAAATAAACAATGAATGTTACACAAAATAAAACAATCAGAATGAACCACCATCTCAAGTAATAAGGTGGAAAGACATAAAGAGAAAAGCGGTGAACTCTTGTTTTGTTGTTCTGGTTGACGCCATAAACTTCAAGAGTTGTTGCACCATAAGGAATTCTTCTTTCATCAATCTGGAATCCTCCCATTTTGTATTCCATTGGTTTCCATTCATTGGCAACTCCTTTTAATCGATAATAAACCTTGCCTGTTCCAACAGAAGAGATATTCGGCAGAAATTCAAATTTCAGTACTAACTTGTTTCCCAAATAATCTGAAACAAATCCCTTTTTCTCTTGATGAAAAGTCCCAGAAATCGATTCTAGCGACAATGTTTGTGGGTATGTTTTTATTCTAACGTTCAAGGGGAAAATTTGAAAGCGATCTGAACCAACAATTACCAATTGATTATTCCATCCAATTACATCATTGATTTCTTTGATTACTACCCCTTTTGTCACATCAATAAATTTCTTTTTACCATTACTGATTTGAAGAATGTTTTTCCCATCCGTAGCAAATATATCTCCTTGAACAACAGCAATTTTCGAAATTGTTTGAAGAAAACCAATACAGTCTATTTTAGTCAGCTTATTGTTTACATCTAATTTGTAAACACAATTTTTTAATGAAAAATAAATGACTCCTGATTCCTCAATTAAATTCGTGGCATTCGTACAGTCAAACAACTTATTCTTGTCGTTGATTTTCAACGGAACCAAGTTCATGTTCTTCAATTCCATTATCCCTTTCGAAGTCTCAAATAGCACACCACTGCCAAAACGAACACTTTTTTTTACCCATAACTCCGCTCTAATAGTTGGTTGAAATTTTTCGTTCGTAATGAGTTGTACTCCTTTTGATGTGGAACAAATCAATGTGTCGCCTTTTATTAGAATGTCCTTGGTTGGATTAGGAATCAATTTACTTACCAGTTCTCCATCGCGCAATTGATACATGTAAACACAAAATAGCCACACTGATTTATCATTGGTATAAATACTTTGTATTTCATTGTTACTTTCAAAGTCATAGACTAATTTTTTCGTTCCTTCCTTTTTAATTTTATAAAGCTTTCCATCAAATGTACCAAGAAGCAAATGATTTGGATTATCACTATTAATCCTACTAATTTTTTCATTGGATTCAAGCAAAACAGTTTGAATAGATAGGTTAGGAATTATTCGGATTCCATCATGAATTGTTCCCAACCAAATATTCGATTCAATGTCTTGAAAAATGCAGGTGATTTGAATATCTTGAAAACAATGTCTCAATAGTTTTCCCGTTCTATTGTAGATATACAATCCACCAAAGGTTCCTAAAAATATTGTACCATCCTTTAACTGTCGAATGCAGGTGGACTTATCATTGAAATTAAAATCCTTAAGCTCTATCCTATGAGCGTTTCTTTTGTGCGGTGATACAATAATATGCATATAGTCTTTGCAATAAACTGCTACCTTACCATCCAGGCGAAACATTCTTGGCATTTTACCAGAATTGATCTTATTAGATTTCACATTTTTCGGTGACCGAATATTGAAATGTAAAAAGTGATTTGCAGTTAGCACATACATCGTATCGTTAAAACAATCAAAATCAATAATTGTCTCATTTGAATTAAAAAGTTGCCGGGTTTTCTCTATTTCCTTATCAAAACCAAATTCTACTATGTCGCTATTTGTTTTTTTATAAATCTTGCCATTGTATCTAAGCATCGTGCAAATTCCCGCATCTTGAATGGACAAAGACTCGAGGCGTCTTACCGTTTTGTTTTTCTGCGTAACATAAACTTCGTTGTAAAAGTTTCTACACAATACCTCATCTTTAAACAAAGTAATATTTGACAAAGGTGTTGTTTTATAATTATTGTTATAGTGATTTACCTCCATTCCGTTATAAACACTCAACCCTAGCTCATGGCCGATGAGTATCTTGCCGTTCTTATGTTGATTTATATCATAAATGGTGCGTGAAACTAATCCTTGCTCCGTTGAAAGCATGCGAAATGAGGGTTCTTGACCAAAGCAAAAACTAAAAAAAAAGTTAAAAATTAGTAACAAACATCGCAAACGCATGTACAAATGTAACTCGAAATTTTTGGTTTTTATTTTCACTCAGAAGTTGAAACCTACCATTTAGAAAGTAAAAATATTTGCTTAGAAGATAGAGGTTACACTTCCGAAAATACATCATGCCTCCTCTCTTCAGTCTCAATAAATTTGACATATATAAAGTATTACCCTATCAAAAATACATTCTATGAAAAAATTAGTACTCTTTATTGTTATCACAATTTTATCTGTTCAAGTATCACTTTCTCAACAAGATTTAGTATTCGATAACATTTACAACAACGGTTCATCCTATTATGACAATTATTCAAGCAATTATCCAGATTACCAAATCACGACATATGGCAGAATGAAAAAATTAAACGATAGTGTTTTTGTTTATTTCATTAATGCTGCAAATTACACTTCAAATATTATTCATACAGAAGTTCGAGCGGTAATTAATCATAGCAATGGTACCACGAATCATCTAACCGTTTATAGCGAAGATGTTAGTGTTAGTCCAGGTAGCGAAAATGACTATTTTTTCACGGATGTAATTACAAATGGATCCAATGGACAATTATTTTTGGTAAGAAATGGATTGTGGGACGACAACGGTTCAACACGTCAATGCATACGTGTATATGGATTTGTCTATACTGCTGCAGGAACGATTACTACAATAAATAATTGGGGTGACAACGGAAGTGGGGTAACTCAAATCATGGGCTTAGGGCTATCATTTTCCAATGCAAAGGGTTCCTTAATTGGTAATAATCCTTGTTTAGCTTTTAGCGAAAACAGTTCCAATAGTAACCAAATAAGCTTTACAGCACTAGGAAACAATGGAGTTTACGGAACATTCGTTACAATAACAGCAAATCAAACCAATACATTTTCAAGTGTTGCTGATATCACAGCTGTATCTGCAAGCGAAGTATATATTGCTGATAATTCTTTTACATACCTTCCAGCTACCCAAAATTATAGCGATAATGCACGAATTTTAAAATGGAATCCTACTGGTTTTGCGTTAGATAATACGTATGGTGGAGGCGACGGTATAGTTACTATGCCGTGGAGTTCCTGGACTGGTAATTCTAGTAATGTACAAGACAATATTTCCCGCATTTTATATGATGGTGGCAAATTATTGGTTGCAGGTTCTACAGATACTGATTATTTATGGGGATGTCTTAGCCGTTTCAATTCTGATGGAAGTCTGGACAATACGTTTGGAATAAATGGAAGTTCGAATCCCAACTTAGCAGATCCTGGTGTTTCCAACCCTACTTTTGAACGCTGGCCATTTTATGACATTGATGTTGCATCCGATGGATCATATTACGTTACTGGATCCAGAAGTTACACACCGTCCAGCCCATTACTAGCGTTTATTTTAAAAATGGATAACTCAGGGACGATTGAAACAAACGTTGGTAACAATGGTTATTTATACCTTGGTTCGAATTACCGAAGAATTGGAGAAATAATTATTATTCCTGGAAATTCTGCTTTAACCGATAAATTTGTAATCAACGGATTATCCGAAATTAATCCGAGTGAAGAAGAAACAGGAATTGGACGTTTGGTATGGAACAATAGCAATAATCCATCGGGAGTGCAAGAATTAAGTGAAACCAAGTTAGTTGTATATCCAATTCCTACTAGATCCATATTAGAGCTGGAGACAACGGAAAATACAGATATTCAAATCATCAATTTTCAAGGAGAGTCGCTTACAAAGCATAAGTTGTCAAAAGGAAAAAATAGCATAGACGTCCACAACCTGACAAGTGGTGTTTACTTCATACAAACCGCTAGTGGCAAATCAATCAAATTTATAAAATACTAACTGTTTTAAAATGAAAACCATGAAATTCATACTAGCCATTTTTGTTATCACATCGCTGAATACATTTGCGCAGAATGTAACGATACCGGATAACAACTTTAAAAATTACTTGATTAGCAATTCAGCGATCAACTCAAATTTTGATTCAGAAATTCAACTAAGTGAAGCTCAAACTTATTCGGGGCAAATAAATTGTGCAAGCATGTCCATTTCTGATTTAACTGGAATTGAAGCATTTACTTCATTGACCAATTTGAATTGTTCAGACAATCAACTTTCATCGATAAATGTAAGCTCAAATTTAGCATTAACACACTTGTCTGTTTACAATAATAATTTGGCAAGCATAGACCTTACCCAAAACAATGCTCTAACTTTCCTATGGTGTATGTTTAATGAATTAACCAGTTTAGATGTTAGCCAAAATAATAACTTAATCTTCCTTCAAGCAAATAATAATGAGCTCACAACTCTAAATATTGCCAACGGCAATAATAGTAACGTAATTGGATGCACAACAAACAACAACAACTTAAGTTGTATTCAAGTCGATAATGAAACTTTCAGCACGAATAACTGGATTGGAAATGACTTCGGAAAAGATGTAAATACAAGTTACAGTGAAAATTGTAGTGCATCCTGCGCAATTACTAACATTACAGTAGATGATGTATCTCCTTGCTATCCCGCAACAAACAGCTATAGTATAACGATTACAACTACTTATGAAAATTCAGGTAGCGCTGATTCTCTGCATATTGGAGGATTTGGTATGCCTACGAAAGTTTTTCAACTAACCCAAAGTCCACAAACGGTAATTGTTTTTAGGGATTTTGATGTCAATCCTTCTGCTGCCACAAACCTTAGTGTTTGGTTAACTTCTTCATCTGATGTTGAATTTTCATGCATCCATCCAGCCATAAGTGGAGCTTGGGTAGCGCCTGAACCTTGTGGTATTACAGGTATCAACGAAGTGTCTCCAAATTCACTATTAAACATCTATCCAAATCCAATCATGTCAATTTTAAATATTGAAGCTAAAGAAAATACAAACGTCAGAATTGTAAATTCATTAGGTCAAATAGTAATGGCTCTTCAACTCAACACAGGTGAAAATAGTATAAGTGTTAGTAATTTCCATTCAGGTGTCTACTTCATCCATACCGAAAACGGTTCAACTACAAAATTTATAAAAAAATAATAGTTCAAAAAAATGAAAATTTCTGTATTTATTCTTGTGATGATAAATGTCTTTAACTCGCAAGGTCAATTAGATTTAGAGTTTGACAGCTCGTTTAACGGTGATATTTCACATAGGGAAAGCAATATAAACAATCCATTAAATGAGTTCTTGTACACTTATGGTCGCATGAAAGAAATTGCGCCTAATACCTATATGTATTTTGTCAATTACTATAATTCCGCATGGGAAGTTAGTTCTCAAGTAATAGTAAAAAAAGTAGAAGCAAATGGTTCTATTAATGAACTTATTGTATTCAACCAAACGTTGCAGTCAGGTGGAATGATAGAATATGTTACTATTTCTGATGTATTTATAAATGAGAATAATGAACTCTTTGTTGTCCGAAACAAATTCAATGGAAATGAAAGAT
>Ga0098073_1000402_pt1 | contig 15375 bp, 22 predicted proteins | sample 31_taG_FD_75060 | JGI IMG/M metagenome (GOLD analysis project Ga0098073, IMG submission 75060) | Marine viral communities from the Gulf of Mexico - 31_GoM_OMZ_CsCl metaG | ecosystem: Environmental > Aquatic > Marine > Oceanic | place: Gulf of Mexico | collected 2015-07-12
TCTCCTGCTCACTGACTAATGACTTTTATTGCTGGCAAATTTGCTGCGGATGAAATCCTCTGCCAGATTCCACCGCACACACTTCGCATTGATCTTCAAGCACGTCGCTGGAAGTCGGACAACGATCCCGACGCCGCCATCGTCGATAGTAATGACAATGGCATACCGATCGAATTTATCCTTCTGGGCTTCACCCCGTTCTTCGGGAACTTGGGGATGCGGACTCATGAGGAGTTTATTCGTATTGCTTACATTGGTGTCAGTCCTTCTCATAGGCTTCTTCCTCCACGCTGTGTCACGACCAGCATTATTAGCGGGAAGTCTTCTCAGAAAAACTTTATCTCTTACTTCCAAAACCTTTACAACAACAGGATCAACGTTGCAGAAGTAGTGACAAGCACCAAGTTCGTCACTAAATCATTCAACGAGCGCGATCCGGTTACCGGAGCAGACGGGGCCAAAATCAACTTTAATTGTTTAGAATTCCGGGATCGACCCGCAAACGGTGACGAGGAGATTAGTCTTGTCGAGGATATTTCAAAATGGTTGGGCTCAGATGGAGGAGAGCTGGTATCTTCTGCTCTTGCTAGCCATATCTCCGGCTCGACTTTGGTTCAGCTACCTCTCGGAGAGGACCACGCTGCAATTAAAGAAGCTTTCATCGAAGCCCATCCGAAGCATTTGGAGGGCCAGGCAGGCGGCCTTGCTGCGCTCCCGGCAGGCGCCGGGGATCCTGGGGCGTCCGCTAAGAAGGATGTTGAGCCACCAGCACCTAAGGCAGCTAAATCAAAAGAGCTGACTGATGAGCAGAAGCAAGCGTTGAAAGATGCTGGTTTAGAATTCTAGCAAGAGGTCAAACCTGCTAAGCTAGATCGTCCGTTTGGGCGATCTTTTTTTATGTGCAAGTCCAAGCCTCTAACCGTAACTTACGAGCGCTGTCACGAGTTGCTGGAAATCTGTGAGCCTTCCGACTTTGAGAAGGAGAGTGGGCTGAAAAACAAAGTAAATCGAAACTCAAAAGCGAGAGCAGGAGAGTGGGCGGGAAGCCTAGAAGATCAAGTGACAAGCAGTGGTGAAATTTATAAAGTTTGGAGGGTCAAAATTGATGGCAAATCCTACCGCGTGTCGCGCATAATTTATTTTATGGTGCATGGTAAGGATCCTTATCCGTTCGAAATAGATCACGACAACCAAGACTCACGAGACAATAGGGTTGAGAATATCAGGCTTGCAAACGAACCTGGGCTTCAACAGCAGAATATAGGTCTACAGATAAACAACAAATCAGGCGTTAAAGGTGTAAGTGAGCATCAATCTGGAAAGTGGATTGCGTATATTTGGGACAACAAAAGCAAAAAGAACATTTACTTAGGTCTTTTTGCTACACGTAAAGAAGCAGCCGCCGCTAGGAACGAAGGCGTCATGAAGTACTTTTCAGAAAAAACGCGGGAAGCTAACTTGATCGATTTAAATAGCCTTCCGGATTGTGAAGCTATTCCTCCCAAAGCTGATTAATCGGAGGCAAAACAACTCCTTGCTGAGCACAGTGCTTCACAAGGTTCTTAAACATTTTCGATCGAATCAAGTAATTCGTGTGGACAATATCGATAATTTCGATAAGCTTATCTTTATCTAGCTTCTCAGCTTCAGTCTTAAACCTTTGGTGCAAAAATTTCTGCTCCAGAGATAGAAACCCTTGCAGCTTCTCGAAAATTTTGTCTGCATCCATGTTCTACCAAGTCCCAAAAAATATTTTTTCCCCAGTTGCAGAGAAAAATCTGATCAATGGATCGGTACTGGTTATCAATGATCATGAAAACCAGTTGGCTGATCAAATCAAAAAAGCTGGCGTTGAGGAAATTTACTCCAGTACTTTAGACGAGATCATCGATTCTGACTTCTGGCAAAACCACCCTCCAATCGATTGGGTCGTCGGAATCACTCAGGGACTGCTAGATAAAACAGAGTGGATTACGCACTGTGGGATGGCCAAAGCATCCAAGGGGCTTTGTATCCTAGACAGAGTCACTTTTCTCGAACCTGCCCGACAAAGAGCTGAAATTTTGAATTCACAAACTTTAAAAAATATAGTGATCCTATCCCCTCGCCCATCATTCCGTGCGGATAACAAGAGACTAAAAGACTCAGTGACTTCAGCGTGGTTTGTGTTCTCGAAAGATCACTCAGCTGCGGCGGATACAAAAATAAATTTTGATATAGGCTGGGACCGCCCGAAGATCTCTTGAGCAGTGGCCTCAAAAATGCAGAAGCTTCTGGAGAAAATCATTGAGCTCCAGCTGCAGCAGAACGCCAAGCTTGATCGGCTCGCTGCGATTTCGATCAGCCAACAGCTTTTGACCGAATGCGTGGATATGCACGGCAATGCTCGTGACGCCGAGACCTGCGCTGAGATTGTGGCTGAATCTTTTTCTGCTGGTTTGTGCCTGCTAGGCGAGCTTGAGCAGAGAAACAAGGCTTACCTCTACCAGATGCAGGAGTTCTTCATTGGTGAGCCTGATGATCTGGAAGAGGAAGATGACGACGAGGACACCCCGCCTAGTTTAGTAAATTCGTTCTAAACTAGAAAATATGTGTATTTAAAGTGTCAGATACTCGTGTAACAATCAATGGCTTGCGGCACTACATCTGCGATGGAGTACCCAAACCTCTTCCTTCTGTAACCTCGATCCTCACGGCCACGCAATCAGAAGAACAGCAACGGAAACTTGCTCGCTGGAATGACTTAAATCCAGGTGCATCGGCGGCTGCAGCAGAGCGCGGAACCTGGATTCACAACTCTGTCGAGAACCACATCCGAGGGCTGAAGGTAATACCCCCGAATCAATACCTCCCATTTTGGGAGGGAGTGCCGGAACGTCTCGACGAGCTGCTCGACGGTGGTCGAGTGCTTTGGTCAGAGCGTCCGTTCAACCAACCACGGTGGTCAAAGTACGTCGGCGACGACGGTGTCGGGAGGATCTATTACTACGACACAAACACTGGTCACGGCTACGCAGGATGCTGCGACCTGATTTACATGGACAAAAATGCCGAGATAATTTTGGCTGACTTCAAAACCTCTAACGGCCCGTACGCAGCAAGGTTCCCGAAGAAAGACGCGCCCGTCGACGATAAAACTCGCAAGGCTTTGATCTCAGGAGCATTTAAAACAAAGAAAACCAGGCTTCAGCTTGCAGCATACAAACTAGCGGCAGAAGCTTGCCTAGGAATCAAGATCGCAAAAACTCAAATCTTAGTGACCACGGCGGTCGAAAACTTCAGCACTCAAGTATTTACTTTCGGAGAAAACGAAATTCTTAAAGATGAAGCAGCGTGGCTAGCTCTTGTGCGAAAATACTATGACGAGCAGAACGCTCCTGTTAAGAGCAAGTAAAGAAATATTCTCTTAACATTTCTGACCTTGGCGGTCTTGGGTTACAGGCCCATAATAGAAGTCACTCTGCGAGTCCCATGAAGTTTGTCTGCTCCATCAACTCGGTAGTCGCAGAGCACGTCGATAACAAGACAGGTAAGATTGGAGCTAAGGGGAACTTCACTGCGTTCAACCAGAACTGGGAAGCGCTCGAACTGGGCGTGGAGGAGCTCGGCGAATTCGCTGCGCTGAAATGCGGCCTGTGCGCCTGGCACTTGGTTGACGGCAAAAGGGTTAGCAATAATACAGGACTAATCAAAGCTGGGCTTATTATTATCGACATCGATAATCAAGCCGATGGCAAAGATGAGCACGGAAACAAAATTCAAAAGCAAGAGCTTACATTTGCTGAAGCACTTGAACTCGATATATGCAAAAAATATCTCAGCTTTGCTTATGCTTCACCTAGTTCAACCCCAAGCTGGCCACGGTTTCGATTAGTCTTCGGGCTCGAAAAAGAAATCATCGACGGAGACTTCTACCAATGGTTCACCCGTCAGATTTGTAAGTCCATACCAGGCTCGGACATTCGGGCGACCCAGTGTCCCAACTTGTTCTACGGAACGACAAGTCCAGAAGGGATTCTGCTGAAGACCGACAAATTTATCCCAGCCAACAAAGTCGACGAAGCGTACAAGGCGTACCTCGCGGAACCAAAAACAAAAAAAGGGGAGGTCGGTGATCCCGAAGAAATTTTAAAGTCTCTGACTATCGAGCCAAGCGGACTAGATCTTGTGCGCCTCTGCGCCAGGACAGTCAAGTCAGTGCTTGATGGCGACCCGGTCGATGACCGTAGCGCGACAATGGCTACGGTTCTCAAAGAGCTGCTGGGCTGGACGAACTGGCTTAACAAGCATGGTTTGACATCAAGTGTCTCAGCCTTGACAGTTGCGCATGATGCGTTCTATGTTATCTACAGTTATCCACATGACCTCGATGGCAAATTCGATCGCATCCTGAATTCGATTCGGGATCCCGAGGAGGTGCTGCCAGCTATCGCCCTTGCATCTGAAAATGGAGAGGCGACGTGTTGGAAGAAGGTTTCAGCTCAAAACTATGAGCTATTCGATAAAAAAGCACCCGAAGAAGACAAGAAAGCTTTGCAGAAAAACAAAGCGAATCAAAAGAACAGCATCCTATCATTCGACTCTTTTGAGTTAGAAACAACATCAAAACCAAAATCAACACCAACATCAAACCAAGAACCTGAAGTGCAAACACCCGAAACGCCCACGCAGCTAATCAACCTGCAAGAAAACGGCGGCGGTCAGAATCGTCAGTTCTCAGAGAACGACGTTGCCGACATCATCGTCAACAACCAAGGCAAAGACTTTATCTACGACAGCAACACCGATCAGTTCTTCACCTACGACAACGATCAAGGCATTTGGTACGTCCAAGACGAGCAGCACATCAAGCGGCGCATCGTTAAAGCGCTGGACTCATTAGTCCAAGCTGGCGTCATGCCCAAGTACAACTCGGCAAACGTCAATAGCGTCTACCTAATTCTCAAAGCCAAACTGCTGAAGTCTTTGGACGGAGGTCGCAAAAGTATCTGGTCGACTGGCCGAAAGTTCATCCCATTCGCGAATGGCGTACTGGACTCTGAGACTTTTGAGTTCAAGCCAGGAAATCATAAGGATCTGTACTTGCGCAGCCGCCTGTCGTATGACTACGACCCGGATGCCAAATGCCCTGAGTTTCTGAAATGGCTCGACAAATCGCTGCACAAGAAACAGAGCATTCTGATTCAGGCTTTCTGCCGTGCGCTGCTGACTGGATACACCGCTGGCGAGCGCTTCCTGCACCTCGTAGGTCCGGGCGGCACAGGTAAGTCCACAATGCAGCAGCTCATGATTGCATTGGCTGGTTTCAATGCCTCGCACACGTCAAGCTTGGAAATCATCGAGACCAACAAGTTCGAGACTTACAACCTGATGGGCAAGCGCTTGCTGTTGCTCACAGATGAATCGAACTACAACAAGCGGATGGACGTTCTCAAGAAGCTGACGTCTGCATCCGACACCCTTCGTGCCGAGCGCAAGTACGGCAAGGAAATCATCAGCTTCAAGCCTGAGCTGCTGGTCTGCATCGCCAGCAACGAGCACATCACCTCGAACGACACCACGAGCGGTTTGGAGAGGCGCCGACTCACCATCATCATGGACAAGGTTGTGCCGCCTAGCGAGCGTAAACAGCTACTGGACGTCTACGAGGATCGCATTGAGGGCGCCCTGGTGCCTGAGATGAGCGGCATTGTGACCTGGGCGCTCAGTATGCCTTACGACAAGATGCGAGATGTTCTGGCCAACCCGGTGAAGCACGTGCCTTCAATCTCCGCGACCAACATCGAAGCGCTGGTCTTCAACAACCAATTCGTCAGCTGGATGAGTGAGTGCTGCCTCTACGCTCCGAACACTGCCACGAAGATCGGGCGCGGTGCATCGAAACCTTCAGCAGACGAGGCTGAGCGTGGTCTGTACGTTAAGGATGCATACAGCGAACTATACGCAAGCTACGTCAATTTCTGCAAAGCATGTGGTTACAAAGCCGCAGCTAAACCGAGATTTACTGAGCGCACCAAAGAAGCGCTGATCAACATCCTCAAACTGCCGGGTTGCAAGCTCACAATTAAAGAAGGAATTCCAGCGGTTCAGGGTTTGCGGCTCAAGGCTTATGATCTAACATCGGATCGTGCCTCACTTGGCCAAGATCGACTTCCTACACCAGTCGAATTTGCTCAAGATCCCGACGTTACAAAGTGGGAAACCGCTTTCAAAAAACATGACCCCGTTTAAATTCAAACCTGTCACGGTCGTAGTTGGCCTGGGTGCCGCTGTAGGCATCATCACAGCCGTGCAGGCTCCGGCGTATGCCAGCGGTTCGCTTGCCTTCATTGGCGGCCTGTTTGGAGGGGCTGCGATGGCTTCGAACTCAGAGCGCGAAAAGGTCCAGAGCCGCGAGCGGGCCACGCGGGTTGCCTCGTGCTTCAGCACTTTGTACGAAAAAAACAACGGAGTCATCGACCCGGTTGAGCTCTCGTTCTTGTCCAACATTCCTGTCCAAGAATCGCACGATTTCCTATCCACGATCGCCGACGCCAACGGCGGCCAGAAGATCTCGATCAAGGAAGGCGTCGGGGTTGTGTTCAATTACCCACACACAACGAATGCGCTCGACACACTCTCGAAGAACGCAGCGGCCTGGGCAGAAGCGCAGACTCAGCAGTTGAAGGGTGAGCTGCAGCAGCATAAGCAGGCAATTCAGCTGATGCAGGCGCAGCAAGCAGCCGCTACGATCCAGAAGAAGCCAGACCCCTGGACTAATTCGGAGCAACTCTGATGAACGAGTTTACAAAAATGTTTACCGAAGATTCTCGGTCTGTCACTAAGTCGTATGATGAGCAGCGTTACGATCGCCTGCTAGAAAGCATAGACGAGTATCTCGGCTGCGAAGGCGAGGGATGTGGTTTGAGTTTTTTGTTGCGGGATTTGAAGAAAGCCTGCATTGATTTAAAACAGTATCATTCTGATCGTTGGGACGACTATACTACTCTTATAGATCTTATTCAGTAATTGGGATATACAGCGGATATACCCTTAGATGTCGAGATGGTCGAAGGCGGTATGTATCGCGTCTCACTGACTCGCGACGGCATCAGTGCGACTACCTACGTCAGCAGTATGCATTTAGTTGAAGACAAAAAGAGACAGCTCCTCCTCGCCATTGAGAGAGAAGCTGCTCGTTCGTACGCCGGATAGGCTTGAATTAGGCCTACCCCAGGAACTTTTTAATCTAACGCAAATACTTCCAGCCTGCGAGAAATTTGTCTTCAGATTCTGACAAAGCTTCGGAAATGACTGGCAAAAGGTCCGAAAGGATTCGACCGATCGACAGGGCAATCTGACGATGCTCCAGCTGGGTATCAGACTGACCACGTAAACCGACGTAGTGAATGAAGCTTCTGAGCGTGCCCTGCATGTGCATACGTGTTGGCGTGTATAAAGGTAAGATATTTCGCGCACATTCCCGAGCGACCCCTGCTTCCAGCATGTCTTCGTATAGTTGTTTTGTGACACTGTCTAAATCGTAAATTCGCTTTCGAAATCCTTCGACAATTTCATATTGAAGTTCCATCGTCGAGCTCTGTCGATTCTTTTCTGCCTGCTGCCGGATTGAAAATTCGTGCGGTCGTATGTGCGGATCTTGAAAGATTTCCCAGGGGTTTGTATACCTTTGTGATAATTCCTGAAAACTAAATGAGCGATGACGCAATATCTGCGGACTGATTGCTCTTGTGGTGATAACTTCAAAAGAAGCCGCTGCCTGCTCTAGGATAGACCAATGCCCATGATTGATGCAGTAAGTTATAAGCTTCTTGTACTCTTCTCGCTCTGGATTTACTGCAGATACACGGGCGTGCCTGGCGATAACCCGCTCGGCTTCGGGTGTGATCCAGTCAAGAGTTGCGGTGTGCACTAGCTACGCGGAAAAGTCTGCTGATATCTTAATCGCGCAGTCAACTCTCGTGGATTTGACACAAGGCGTCCGACTTCATCAGGGCGCATCCCCATGCGTGCTCCTGCTAAGCGAATCGGAAAGTTACTATCAGTCATTGTTCTTCTTTTGTACGGATTGCCTCATAAACAAGCTATCGGGCATTTCGTAATTCTGAATCGCCATCTTTGCTGCAGCGTCCTGGACGTTGTAGAAATTCTGTTGCGGAAGCATCGTCATCATCTGCATTTGAGCTCGCATATCTGGATTCATCGTGTTCTGCTCTTTTACAAGATACTCAGCTTTATTGATATCTGCAGGACGCATAGGCGTCACCAAAGGATCCCGATGGTTGTATCCCGCAGGACCTGTGATCTGTTGGGATGGCATTATATTTCCCTCCTGATAATTTGTGGGACCCACAGCAGCCCTAGCGTACTCTCCTTGATTCACTTGATATTGCGAATAGACACGATTGATATCGTCGAGGCTTGTTGAACGTCGAACCTCGATCGTCGCAGGTGTGTTGGCATATTCGCTGGCACCCACCGTGCCAAGACCTCCAAGAGGTTTTAGCTTCTGAGCCGGGCCTAAGCCACCTGGGCGCTGTAAAAAGTTTTGGTTTTCCATGCTCTTATTTTAACTCTTATTTTTTACTGCGATTAGTAGAAGCGTCAATAACTCTTAGGTTGCTGGGGTTATTGTCATGGGGATTACCGTTTTTGTGGTCTACATCCTTGCCGTCTCCTTTATGAGCGCGTCCGTTGCGCTCCATATACCTCCTAGCTTTATTTCTAGCTGCTCTCTTCTTCTTTACGCGCTCAGTACCATCGTAGTTCTCGTATTCACGTTTATAATCGCGCTCGTAAGCCATGTCTATAAACTATTTTTATTATTTTAGACCCCAAAGCACGTCTTCAATAGAAAGACCCAGTTGTGAAACCTGAGCACGAGCAGCCTTCGCCGCATCGGCTTTGAATCGGTCCCACAATCCCGTATAAAGCCCATCAGATTTCCCGTAAAACCTGTATAGGTACTCGATGAAGTCAGCCTTGGACTGTTCGTCTTCGCAGTTCCAGTCTTTCAAATACTCAGTGTTCATGCCCGATTTCGCAGCGTGCTACCCAGGATATCTGAATAGGCGGCCAAAAGCAACGTGTCCCTGTAAGCCTGGTTCTTCGCCATCTCCCGTGTGGCGATCTCTCCCACGATGGGAGCATCTGGGTCGTCAAGCAAATTGAAAGTGTGCTGCAGCGCCCGAGTGTCGGCGCATTTAGCGACGTTCATCCACTGATCACGAGTCATAATCAAGCCCTACCATTTAGTAGCGAACAAAGCCCATCCAGTTCCCGCTCCCTCAACCATCCAGCGGGGGCCAAGGTTTTTCTTTGAGTACTGGACGTATTTGCCGTAGGTCTTAGGGTACCCGCCACCAACAACATCGAGTTCTCCCCATGGGTCGTGTATCCATAATCGCTCTCCATCTGCACTAATACCGACGCAGAGCACCCAATGTCCTCCGCCTGTCGGGGCGCTGACTGGGCCGTGGTGAAGAATGCCCAGGGGTACAGGGCACCCAACGTTAAGCAACTCTTCAACGTCACTCCAGTTGCAGTTCTGGCGAAACTCCGCTTCGATTCCGTACCGCTCCAGCGCAGCCAGTTGCGTCCAGGATTCGGTCGTGTCGCCGATCGAGAAAACGGTTTTGACATAATCGTCATCGCCTTTGATCGCTCCTGGTTTTAGCGCAGAAACGAGCATGGCGCAAGTGCTGCTAAAACACGTGCGATCGGCATCACGATAATTATCGCGCTGCGAGTAATACGGAACTTCTAATTTAATTTCATTAGATTTTGTGTAAGTATGTGCATCATCCGGCACATCATTTATGATTTTCCAATGATCTGGCCAGATGAACCAAGTTTTCTGATCAGCCAGTAGCTTGACGGCCTGGTGCCGCTGCCCAGCGTACATCGTTAGCTCCGACCATTCCCACGCGGAGCCCTTGGGCACAAACAGTTTTTCTTCAGGCGCGAGCAGGGTCGAGTCAGCCATGCGCTTCTTCAGCCAGGTGTCCTGCTTCGCAAGGATGGACTTGCTCAAGAGTGGATGCTTAACTTTCGCTAAGAATAACCGCTTTTCCTCTTCGCGTCGACGCACAAGACCTGGAATTGCCTGACCATCACCACCTTTTACCCATCTCTTAAACTCTTCTGCAACAACCTTGCGATCTGTGCCCTCATTCAACAACCTTAAAAGTGTCGAATTGATAAATGCAGTTGTGCCGATGTTGTAAGTAAAACTTACAAGTGCGTCGTATTCGTTTTGATTGAGTTTTACAGTTACAAAGCTGTTGATACACTGCTCAAAAGACTCAATATCCTGCCACAGCAGCTGCTCAGCACGATCCTCAGAAATCTTCAAACCTGAGTAAACATCAGGCCCTGTGTGCCCATAACCGATTGTCCACACACCGGCAGGACAAATGTAAGCAGTCAGCCTGAGACCTTCGAACTTTTTAATAAGTTCAAGTCCAGTTCTTGATAATTTCACGGGGATATGTTGTCTCGTTCTTTTATTCTGTACGACTTACGAATTAAACACAATCAACGATTAGTTATCCTTAAGCGACCGCGATCGTCACGCGATACTCAGACTCACTGCGACCAGTGCGATCAACATAAATCGAAGCGGTGTCGCCCGAAGTCACGCTAAAAGTTGTCACAGAGGCGAGACGACGACTTGTCTTGACTGCTTCGATCTCCCCAGCAAGGGTGCCATCAGAAGCGATGACGCGGATGCCACGCACGGCAAAAGCATCGCCATTAAGGCCCAAAGTAGCAGTACCAGTAGCTCCGTAAGTGATCTCGAAAACGTCAGCCAAAGGATACGAACCATCGCCAGCGAAGGTCCGATAAGAGTTGACCGTTACGTTGTCGCCGTCATCAGTGCGGATCTGGCCGAAACGACTGATACCAGCGGGAGCAGCGCCTAACTCACGGTTAAAAGTTGCCTCAGCCATTACTGAACTTACTCATTGTTTTAATTCTAGCCTAAGACGTTTTTCCTAGGATATACACAGACATCAAAAGCAAATGGAATCAAAAGATTACGACAGGGTCAACGCGCTTGTGTATGAAGCGATTCTTTTCCTGCAGCGCTTCTTTAAATTCTTTAGAGTCAATCCGATTATTAAGCAAATATTAGAAAACTGCAGGCCCGATTGGGTCGAATTTCGGACTCGGATCGTGCTCGCTGAGATTGACAAACAGGTCGAGCAGATCCACAAGGCGTGGGATTTAGAAGAAGCTGAGCAGCAGAAGCCGATCTACAGCGAGGAGCCAGCTGATGAATCCGAAGCTCAGCGTCTACTTGGTGGACCAATGAGACTCAGCGCCCCTTGGACTTCTTATAAGTCTGACTCTTCTTCTTCGCACGAACACAATTAGGCACGTTGCGTCCGTCTTTTTTCTTATAGCCTTCTTGCACGTACCCTTTCCAGCAAGGTCCTCGTTTAGACATTAGCTCCTCCGATTTTTGTAAGCACGAGCCTTCCGACCCGCTCTTTTAGCTTTTTCAGTGTTTTCTACGTGAGTATTCACGGGTTTACCGCGTGTTGCACGTTTCTTTTTTTCGTCGGTTGCACGCCGCTCTTCAGCGGACATAGCTGCCCACGCTGCTTTGGGTAGATAGCGCTCAGTGCGTCCTTTTTCTCTTGCTTTATCAGCCATTACTTTTTCTTTTCGTACTCTTCACGTGTTTGCCAGTCCTCTTTAGACCACTTACTTAATTTATTCTTACTTGACTTTTTGCCCTCATACTCTCCTCCCATTTCTTTGTAGTACTTTGTAGCGAGCTGCATTGCTCTGGCGCTGTGCCCACCTAGCTTTTTACGTGCTTTAGCCTTAGCACGCGCCCACTTCTCTGGGTGTTTCTTTTTAGCTACCTCAGCCATCAGTCTCTCCCAGAAGTGTTGCGCTGATCTTTCTTACCGCGCTCACGTTCTATTTTATACTTCTTGGCGCGAGTTTTCGCCCTTGTGGCTTTTGACATTTCACCACGGCGCGAACCTTTTTTCGTAGGTTCTTGAGTGCCTTCCTTCAAATCGCCAGATTTTTGCAACTGTTTCGTTGCAATTGCGTAGGCTGATGATTCACTTAATTTTGGATTTTCTTTTCTTATGCTGCGAACAGCGTCGTCCAAGATTTGTGGCATTGGGACGCAAATTAGACGTATGATTATATTGTACCCGGTAAATTTAGTACCATGATTGAATTTATCACTCAAAACTGGGCTGACATCGTAGCAGTCGCTGGCGCACTGCACCTATTAGCACTGGCTATCGTGAACCTCACCCCAACACCCAAAGATGATGAGGTGTATAGTAAGTTCTACAAGGTGATTGAGCGCCTGGCTGGTATCTTCACCAAAACTGCCAAGCAGTAAGGCTCAGTCTTAACTTAAGACTCAGTGAGATCGGCGCCCTCATCGTCGGTCTCATTTTTAATGCCTGACGGCAAAATCGGCATGATTGGGATCTTACACAGTTCCTCATAAACACGAGCTGCTTCAACTTGATCGTGGTCCTTGTTGAGCCACTCCAAAATTTTTAACTCTTTTTCTTCACTCCAAAACCTTTGCTGGCGAAACCAAGTGAGATGATCTTGATCACTTTTAGAGAGATTACAGGCGCCGCAACATGCTACTAGATTCCAACGTTTTGTAGGACCTCCTTTTGATTTTGCTATTACATGGTCTAACGTGTGCGCTCTGTCGCTTTCGCAGTATGCACATTTGTTTTCCCAGGTATCAAGAATATCTTTGCGAAACTTTTTTCGCGCAGTCCTACGATTTAAACACTGTAAACTAAAGACCAATTCGTGTTCAGAATTGCTCACCTTTTGGGTGCGCCTGATTTTATTTTACTGGTTAATTTGAATACAAATGCGGTTAATTAACTTAAAAATTTTTATAGTAAGAATATGTTTCGCGGGGAGAGTGAACCGCAATGGCTGACGCTAAAAGGTAACTGCCTTTTATGCAAAGAATGCGAGTGCCCCATAGGACACTTTGATACCAAGGATAGTGATCGTGATTAGTAATTTATCTCAGTAAATTAAGTTAGACAGCAGAAACGACAAAAGCAAGCAGCTCGTTATATCTGATACCAAGCCTTGATTGCAACACAGCGCCTGTAGGAGGCTGCTCGCCTTCCTCTACGTCAATCGGCGATCCATCAAGCTCCCACCATGTGTCCTTGCAGAATAGTCCGTAGGCTTCAGGATCAAGGCCGTTGTCGATAAAGGCTTGCTCTACTTCTTGAGCAACAACACCAACGTGGATACGGGCATCATCGCCTTTGCGTGAAACGGCATCGTTGTACTTGAACTTTTTGACCAGATTTTTGATTGCTAAAGCTGTAGACTTTTCTTGATCGGATAGGTCGGAGATCTGTTGTTTCAGGTTGGCATCTGATGTGTTGATCGTTCCGGTGCCAGCAAAGACTTCACTCCACCTATTCGTTGCCGAGCCCAGAGAATCAACATTATCGGTTATCGGTAATACTGGTCTACCAAAACTTACGCTGGCACCAGGAAGTACAGGTTGAGTGCTATCAGTGGTGCCGTCTAAAGCGGTAATTTGTACACCGCCGTCTGCGTCTGCGTTGAGCCTAGCAGAATTAATGACACAGTAAAATCTTACATTGGTATTGTGTTGAGAGTAATAAGATACTGTTACAGTAGTTCCGCTAACAAGTAGTTCGCAGAAACCTGTTGTTGTCCTTTTAAGTGAACTAAAGGTTACAATATTAGCGGACGAGCTGTTGCCTCGAAAGACTTGAAAAGAAAGTTCATCTGTTCCCCAGGATGAAGTACTAGCTGAAGTCCAACCATGTAAAGCTGTTATTGTTATTCTTGCCGCTGTGCTTGTTGAAGGCAAATTAAACGTACAAATATCTTTTTTATCTCCTGCAGAAAAGCTATACACTCCAATCCTACAAAAACGATGACCATACGCCGCCAGATAATCATCTGGTGTAGTCATTGCTAAAGTTCCGAATTCAGAGCCTCCGCTATCCGATGAAACTTCTTCCGAAGCAAGTAACCTTTTAGTAGAAACACGTTCTAAAGAAAATGTGTTTTCATTGTAAATAGTGTTGGCTAAAGGATTAGCATTATTCAAGCTGGAGTGGCCAGTATTAGTTTGAATATGCAAATAATTATTACTTACGGAAGTGTCAGCCAGCTCAAAAACCCTAGAGTCTCGTCCCTGAGGACCATCTGTGCCAGGCTCCCCCATCAAATGACTTACTAAATGTTCACGACAACCGCGATCCGTATAAGCGTAGTAGCTATAACCAGCGGCGGCGGCTTCTGCAGCCGATAAAGACTTTTGAAGTTTTAAGTAAGTAATTCCCGGACAACTATGGAAGAAAGTGCCGATTATGCTGTTTTCATTAGAACCATATATATTAAAGCCATAAGTAGTGCATCTATAAGCGTGTATATTATAGAAAAAGTTGCCCTGAACAACAGGCTCTAGCTCAAAGCATTTACCAACATAACTAAAATGTATATCCCGTACTGTAGTGAAGTAAAGACTATTACTACCTGCTAAAAAAACATCCGGATTAGCCATCTTTATGCCGATATCACTTTCTATGTCATTATCTACGCCCGCAGAACTGTTGTAAGCAGACCACCTAGTACTGTTACCAGATATACGTAATTTTTCAATCAAGCACCAATTAGTATTTACTTGGCTAGTTCCATTTAACATGCCCACGTGGACAATACCCTCTGTCCATGGTTGAGTAGGATTGCCCCCGCTTACGTCAGTTGTTGTAATACGGCTCGAAAAACCAGAGCCCGTAAGAGAGGCATAGCTACCGTACAAACGAACGACGGGCTCTGTTGTACCTGTCGCTTTCGAAATAACAGCATTGGCCTCTAAGTGCAGGTGCTTATTACTGCTGATTAAGATAGTATCAGATACGTTATATGTTCCCTCCGGAACAACAGCCAAAGAACCTGTATTTATTGCCGCCTGAATCGCGGTCGTAGCATCATAAGTGCTAGTGCCAGCTTTAATTTCAGCGTGTTCACTTTCTGGAATAAAATCTAACACACTCACCGCATCTTGCAGCTTTGATTCAACGGTGCGTTCTACAGCACCAGTCCCTGCAGGAATAAACTGAGAACCAGGGCGAGTAATAAAATTTTGAGCAGGCATTTTTACGTCCAGGCTTAGTTTTAACCTTTATCCATTATAGGATAACTGAAATTAGCTAGAAAGAATAACAGCCGGTTGGATTTCAACTTCAAGTTCAGACGTGCTAAGAGCGCGACCAATTCGAACAGAAGCCCCGTACTCGTTAGAGCCTGAGATGCTAATGATGCCAGAAGCAGTCGAGTACGAAGTAATCTGACCTTTATATTTCGACA
>Ga0098073_1000403_pt1 | contig 15361 bp, 4 predicted proteins | sample 31_taG_FD_75060 | JGI IMG/M metagenome (GOLD analysis project Ga0098073, IMG submission 75060) | Marine viral communities from the Gulf of Mexico - 31_GoM_OMZ_CsCl metaG | ecosystem: Environmental > Aquatic > Marine > Oceanic | place: Gulf of Mexico | collected 2015-07-12
ACACCAATACTTGAAACTCCATCGGTGACAGTCTCAAAACCACTCACCTGAACTGGAGCCTCAGCTTCAAAATTAAGGAAAGCTTCGTGAGACAAAACCCACTTGGATTTGTCCCATACCCAAGTCCTGCCATTTGGGGCCTGAACTGTATGGTAGCCCACATTTCCCGGTTTAGAAAAGTCTAATGCCATGAGTATAGTTTTCTTTTATTTAGTATTAAGGCTCAGGATCAGTTGGAATCTCATTGGGGAAATTAGGATAGTCCTTTGAGAGTGCTTCATTGAGATCAGACACATTGCGAATCAGGTATTCGTTGCCCACACTTCCAGCGTCTGTTGCCAGTGGTCTGAGTTCAGACCAAAGCATTGCGTGAGCAGTATCTTTGGAGTTTGCCGTTCCCAAATAAATGGTAGTTGTCATCTTATAGAAGATTTGGTCACCCCTGATTCTGCTGTTATTCCAGCAACGGATAGTGAAATTCTGATTAGCCCTTTGAGCCATCTTATGTGTTTTTACAGAAGAATTACTCTCAGGTTCCTGGGTATCTCTAAACATATACTTAGATGATTTTTCTGGTGTCATCTTGTATGCTGTGACTTTTTGTGTTTCTGGATCCATAAAGTAGAGATAAATATCCAGAATTTGGAAATCATTTGTATATGGTTTAGTAGAGAATTTACCATAGCTGAATGTGAATTCGATGCCTGGGCTGAAGCCAAAGGGACGCTGGGATGGGTTATCCTCATCAAGAGATATACCTCTCTCATCACAATTCAATGGCCATACAGTATCCGCACCAGCCATAATCTCAAAGGTAGCACACTTCTCTCTATCATTCGCGCTATTCCACCCAATGGCCTTCATCATCACACCTTCATCAGTAAAGATGTTATCTAAAGTGTTACCATTTGAGGTTTCATTATCCCATGTACCACCAAAGGAGGCACGGAGTGCACCAGACCTATATTGTTTGCCGTGTCTTACCTTGTAATAATGCTGATAGAACTGTGTAATACCCCAACCAATTTGAGGATTAAACCATGCCAATCTATCATCCCAACTGGATTTTTCTCTCACTTTATCAGTTCTAGTATCCAGTTTGTAGAACACTTCATGCTGTCTACCCCAAGAACCTTCAATTCTAGGAATATCGAGTCCATAATAGCGTAAGGCCCTTCTGGTATTGGGGTTATACATCCTCAATGAACCATGTTGGAATGTGGGTGTAAGGTTCATGATCTGCATCCCCTTCCACTTGTCACTATTATTCGAAGTGCTGTTAGGTTTCTCCGAGTTGGCGTGGATAAACAATCCGTTATATCTTAGTTTCAACAAACGCAGCAGAACGCGGTTCGTTGCGTCGCAGGTGGTATTGAAGTACTTGGGCGAAGCGTCTGTCCATCTACAATATTCACTCATTGGTTTAGTTCCATTATGACTGAAATTCATTTCATCAAAAGCTTGCCTTTCGTTTTGTTCAATAATAACATCAAGCTCTTGCATCAAAGACAGTATGTTGGGAATCTTAGTGAGAAGGTTTATAATAGCTTGAACTAGTCTCTTCCAACCATGCAGTTGTAAATCCACAGTGATCATCAAATCATACTTAAGTGGCTTACCATGAATGGGCCAAGTTGCAAAATCGAAGTGATCTGGGGCGAAATACTGACCAAATAGCAGCCAGTCCTGGGCAGACCAATTTCTGAATTCTAATTTAGAACCAGGATGCTTTCTTCCCTTTCCACCATCATCACTGCCGTCGCCGTCGCCGCCGCTGCCGCTGCCGCCGCCTCCTCCGCTATTGTTATTTCCACCTGTTTTAGAACCCTTTCTTGTTGTAAAAGATCCCGGAAGGTTATTAGTGGGTAACGGTTTAGTTGATGGAATACCAATGTCTCCAAAATATGTCCAATCCCACTCTGCGACCATGTTTTTGTCAGAAGAACCTTCTGCAATATCACACATTTGATCCGAAACACCCCAAACACTTAGGTAAGTATGTGGCTTAAGCTTCCACTTACCAGAATTCCTCTTGAGTTTCAGCTTGTGCATCATCATGCCAGCCAGCTCGTTCGACTTGGATTCTCCATCTTCTGTCTGAGTACTGTTAAATGCCTTTCTCATGAAGCCATCTTTATATTTTCCAGGTCCACCTACTTTGTTCGCACTATCTTCAAAATCTGGTCTGGTATAGTAGCCTTGGCCATGAAGTGGATATGGTAAACCGGGTTTCTTCGCATTACTATGACCGAAAAGATTTTGACCCCAAACATCCTCATTTTCTGCTTCAAAGGTTACTTTGATGTATTCACCATGTGGACTCCAATCCTTCTTGGTTCTCTGTGTGTTATATGCACCCAAGATATATACGGACTTTTGTTCCCCAACATCCATAACTCTGTCTCTGGAACTACCTTTAGTCCACTTGGCTCTCTTGGTCCAGTTAGATTTTTTCTGGTAGTATGCAGGTGGTTGGTCTGCCTTTGCTTCCCATAAGATAATGTCATATGGTGCCTTACGTGGCTCTGACAACTTAGCTTTATATGTTCCAAATCCTGGTAAGGCATAGAGGTTAATACCCTTCCAATATGAATCGCTCAGGTCAACATAACCCTTTTCCTTTGGATCGCCAGGGGGATAGTCAGCCCAATACATAGGACCTTCTTCGAATTCAACCTCATCTAGTTCAACCTGTAGAGGTTCACCATTTCTACTCCAACCAGTAATAGTATTATCTTCACGATCATCAACCTTGCGGGTTGTGAATACCATGTATTCGGAAAGTACTGTTTCAATCTCTACTGTTGGAGAAGCTGCGAGCCATGTGCCCGCTTTCACCCAATCATCAGCACCCCACTCAGGGCTCTTTGGATCGTCAAACTGGTCCTTACCTTTCATGGCAAACCATACATCTAAATCATAATTCCTATCCTCTGTAAGGAATTTTTGTCTGATGCTCGCTCTCTTACCAACAAATTCCGCTACTGCACTTACTGGAACATGATTAACTTTCTTCCAATGTTCATTACGGAATATATTATAATCGTATCCAGGGGCTCTATCGTTCCAATACACTGGCCCGAATAGAGTATCATCATCTTCCACCTCGTCAATAATTACATTGACTGGCTCACCATCTCGGGACCAGTCGTCCAGTACCCTATTGGTGTTGAATACAGCAAAGATTAAATATTTACCTTTAGCAATGAAGGTAGTTTCTCTTGGGAATCTATTGTTATCAGCGTATTCAATGATTGTTCCGCCCTTTCCATCAGTTGTACCATCAGTAAACTTGGTAATATCAATACCGGGAGCAATGAAAGCATCTTCGTCATCTGTGAACCAGAGCTTCACGCAACCCTGCATAGTGTCCTTCGCAGTGATCTTATACTTATTACCTTTGACCAACTTTCTAGCGGTACCACCTGATTCAGGACTTGCAGCTGTCGTCGGCTCCCAGTGATTTAATGGTGTTAACCAGTGTGGATCGTTGTAAGAAATAGCATATGGTTGCTTGTCATCACTTGAACTCCAGTATCCAGGACCTGACTGGTAGAGCTCACCGCCATCCTCAATAATCATTTGGATAGGCTCACCACGCTTCGACCAATCCTCTAGCTTCTTGCCGGTTTTTGCTTGTGCATTAACAGAACCAAGTGTGAGATAAAGTGTATCGATTTTTTTGACATCGACATACATCTTACTTTGTGGCCAAGAAGCAAGTTTCTCCAATCTACCACCATGCTTTTCACCTACTTCAAGTGCAGCATTGCCGTAGTGTCCAATAATAGTGTGGTCAAATTCCAGTCTATCTTCTTCAATCTGAATGAATCTATAACTATGATCCTTCTTGAAATTGTACTCTACAGGAGCAATATATTCCCAATGATTATTCTTATAGTCAGGGATATTATCCTTTTCACCATCAGCAAAGTAAACTGGACCTTCAGGTGGTGGAATGATTTCAATTTCGAAGAGTACAGGTTCTCCGTCTGGACTATGCTTTTCCATCTTATCATATCTGCCTCTATTGGCAAATATCATACAGTTGACACCTTCAGGGACAACAATTTCTGCTTCCTTGACGCCTTTTTTCTCATCAGCGTCAAAGATTACCTTATCGGCTTCTGTCTTAATCTTACCTTCCCAGTTGCCATCATCGTACCTCATTTTATCGGCTTCATCAAAGAAGATTGGTTGGTATGTACCGGCTCCCTTCATTATGTCGTCAATTTTGAGACGCAACCTATCACCTGATTTAACTTCAATGGTATTGAAGGGCCTTAACCAATAATTGCTATGTAAAGGTGGCAGCTCGGTTAGATTATCTTGACACCAGTATGCAGTGCCATATGGAACATCATCGCGATGACCAAGCTCTTCAATTTCAGCCAGGAAAGGATGACCAAATGGAGACCAATCTTCAATCTTCTTATTATCAGCCTGGGCACTCCACATATAATATCGATTATTTGCATACTTAAGGTCAACGATTGGTTGAGATGCAGGCACATCAACAAGTTTATCGTGCCTCATGCTGTTCTCTGGTCCAGCCTGAATGCCCTTTCTATCATTGATTCCCCACAGGGCGCAATCATAAAGTAGTGCCGAGTTATAAGGCCAGGCCTCGTCGGAGTCTAATTGTCCATAGGGTTTTACCTTATGGAATCTGTAGACATATTCGTCCTTCAAGAAGAACTTATTTAATCTAGCCTCATCTTTATCATTTGGTCCGGTTGGGTATGTGTGAGAAATTTCCTGATAGGTATTAATCTTAGCCCAGTGCTCATCATGGAAATCGGGCAGTCCATCCCAAATATCATTGCGTTCTTTGTTAGAGTAATAGACAGAACCCTGGATGTAATCAAGTGGTGGGTCTACTTCTACCACCTTCACAGGTGCTGGCTCACCATCTGGATACCAATCTTCAATCTTGTTTCTTGTTGTATTATAAGCTGCAAAGAACATGTGTTGTCCTTCAGCATATACAATCACTTCTTTATTGAAGGAAATGACATCAAATGGCTCTGTTGGATTCTTCTCATTGACACCGTATCTGGTATATCTATAGACATTACCTGGGTGCTTACCGTCTCTACCGGTGTCATCATTAGACCACCAGATACGATATTTATTATTTCTATCCATATCTGGTTCAGCGGTAATCTTGTACCACTTACCTTGAGAAATTCTACCTGGAGCAACTGTATTCAGAGGTTGTGTCCAGTGATCATTACCCCACTCGATCTCTTTCTGGTTGTTGCTTTGTGCCCAGTATGCTACACCTGTGGGTGTCTCGGCATCGGGATCTGGTACTTCTCTAATCCAGAAATAACCTGGGACACCAGCTTTGTTGAAGTCTTCAACTCTACCAATATCGGGTGTTGTACCATCACTTCTTTCTGGTTGACCATAACCTGAGACATAACTACCAGCATCTCTATGAACACCAAAGACAATATTCTCAGTAATGCATCTGAACATTGCAGTCCATCTAGCATTATAGTTAGAATTGCCATCTAGGATGATATACTCTGGTTCCAGAATATTATCTTCACCTGGATTGGGTAGATTGCCTTCATTGCCCTCAATGGTGCTACTTGGCTCCAGATAAAATGCTCTATTGATGTCTTTAATCTCGGGATTGACGAGCTTATGCAAGAACCACATAGAGAACTTATCTTGCCATTGTGGTTTCTTATCACCAGGTTGAACAACAGTTTGATCCTTATTGATAAGGTCAAAGTCTATAATAGAAATTTCATAGCACTTGTTTCTCTCCAGCTTGATATCTGGCTTCCATACATTCCATGGAGAGTTTCTCCAGTGAGGATTCATGAAGTCAATGATACCATAGTCTGATGGGTCTTGTGGTGTGCTACCAGCTGTAGTTCCAGTACCACCATCATCAGGAAGGCTATATTCATATGCCCAAGTGACAGACTTATCACCAGCGTAATATACAGGTCCAACAACATTATTGGTGACATAAGTAACAGTGACCAGAGCAGGCTGACCCTTCTCAGACCAACAAGTGATGTCAGTAGGTTGTTGATACTTCTCAGATCTTTGAGTATCAAAGCTATGACCACTAAAGAACAGATAATCTCTGTCCATTGTGATTTCTACTTCTCTTTCCTGTATTTGTTCCAGAGTTTCAGAAGCAGTTCTGGGGGCATACAACTTGATAGTCTCATCTCTAAAGACTGTTGTATATTGCTCTAGGATATCGTCAGAGCTTTGGTTGCCTGCTGCAATGCTGTCAGCCTCAGTCCAGTTGAGCATCTGCTCATCTGCTGAAATTGGAGTTAATTGACACCAAGCACCTCTATTAAGTCTAATCTTATAGGTCTTACCTTTTCTAAATCTCCTCCAATCCTTACCATCTTCCATGGTAAGATACATTTCTCTATCTTCTCTGGTGGCCTGAGCGTCAGATTTTCTATTGCCATCACCATCTTCAAATTCCCAAACAATACCTGGATCGAATCTAGAATCAATAAATTCTTTTTCCCAAGGACTATCCTCACTATTGTCAACGAAGTCAATATAAGTATTTTCTTGAGCAAGATTATTAGTAAGTGTGCCACCAATAACATCACCATAATATACACAACCCATAGGACGATTAATCCTAAGGATTTTCATATCTGCTGGTTTTCCATATGGAGACCAAGTATCTTCTGTAGCACCAACATCATTAGTGCCATATGCACCAAAGATAAAGTTGACTACATCGTCATCGTCAATATTATTTTCTTTTTTAATCTCGCTGCTAATATGTAGAACTTTATATTTGTCAGTAACACACTTATTGGCGAGTGTACTAAAGCCGTGAACTCCACCTGGCTTTACATTAGCATATGGGTCAATACTACCACTAACATAATCTGGGTCACCGGTTTGGAACAAACCATTAAATTTCTTGATGTCATCCATACTCATTGTATGGAGGTTCGAATCCAGAACCACAGGAACTGGATTTACTTCACCTTCAGGAACATAGTACAATCTCTTCAGTTTACCTGACATTTCGCTGCCAGGTTTTATTACATCTGCTACAAAGGATTTGTTGAGGGGTTTATCAGCCAGTTGTGCCCAAACAGAGTATAACTTTCTTGACTTACCCTGCATAGTATCAGCATCCCAATACAGGAAATATTCATTATTGACTTCTAATTTTTGAGGTTTAACTATATTAAACTCAGGGTTTTCAACCTTAGTCATTAATGGAATATTATCTGTCATGTAGTCACTAATATCCCATTTATTAAATGGGCTAAACCACCAATAACTTTCAAAGTGAATGTCACCATCTTGAATGTTACCGGTCAAATCATCTTTAACATCCGGCTTGGCTTTAGCCCAGTATACAGGACCTTCAATTTTTTCTATACCAGAAACCTTACGGATAGTAACCTCGAATTCTTCACCACCTTTCTCCCAGCTTTCTAGAGTTCTTTCGTATCCAAGTCTAAAATCGTGGGAACCAAAGTATAATTGATGTCCGTGAGATACAACGCGATAGGTAAGTGCACCTTCTGATTCATTTTGTGGTAAAATTTCTGCCAGGTTACCATCTTCATATCTTGACCTCTTATAATAAGCCCATGGCCAGAAACCTGTGTTTTGTGAATCTGCAAACAGGTTAGGGAATTCTTCTATTTCTGGTTTGGGATCAAGTGAAGAATCTCGATGTCCCCAAACAAAGGACATTTTCTTGCCTGCGATTTGTTTAGGAATGGTGATGTCATAAGTTTCACCACGTACTAACCTTTCTTTTTGACCAAATTGATTATCAAATTCGGTGATTGGGTTAAGTGGATTATTCCAATGAGTTTCAGTGAAATCTGGATATCCCAACAACTGATTGTTGATAAGATTAATGGGAGCACCAGCATAGTAGTCTGGACCTTTGATAGGCTTAACTTCTTCTAAACCAAAGATACAAGGCTCACCATCTGTCGACCAATCGTCCAGAGGTCTTGCGTGACCATAAGCACCGAAAACAACCCACTCACTTACTGCATCGAATTCAATAAAGTTTCTTTCAAGTGGTAGTTCTCCTACCTTTGTATACCAAGTTTTCCAGAAATCTTTATTTGAATTCTCTTCATGGGTCATTTCAAAAGTGGTATTCATACGGGGTCTAAGCCCCTTTTCATCAGTGATTTGGATAACACTTACATTATATGGAGTGTTTTCTGGTGCTGGAAGTCTAGAAAGTCTATATCTCTTTCCTGGTTCTACCTTGATTGCACTATTATGTGGAGAATATGTATTGAGTTTCTCTTTCCATCTACCATTATTAAATGGAGGCATCATATCATTTTGAGTCATCCCGTTGCCACTCCAGTACATCGGGCCACTGATCATTCTTATATTGACCTTGTTTTCTGGGACTTCTGCCATTGTCACCCAGGGTTCGCCATCCTTTTGGAAGTCGTACAAGTCTCTTTGTGTGTTGTGAGCACCAAATATTACCCACTTTGCATTAACTGGAGCACGTGCATAGACTTTGCAGTCCTTCGACATATCCCTAGTCAAGACTGCTCGATCGCATTCTATGTCTTTCCAATACTCCTCATAAGTAAGATTACCAATAACGTCCTCAGTAATCAATTCGATTTCTGGATATCTTTCATTATGACTCCAGGTAATATTCAAGTCAGGAGCTGTAAATCTATCACAAACATTACCACTAGTTACTCTTGTAAATTCATAAGTTTTTCCTCCCTTAACAGGAAGACACTTCAGTGGCTTACCCCAATACTCAGTATCGGCACTTATATTTGGTCCGAATTCAGCCCAGTCAGATAGTTCAGGTAAATTATCAAACCCTGCTTCGTAAACATTACTGGACCAATAAGCTGGACCGCTCAATGGGTCAACAAAATCTTCTGGATTTGGTTTGAGTCCAGTTGTATTTGGCCAGATCTTAACCCTGACATTCTTGCCTCCTCTAGGCCAATTGTCAACATCGATTTTCTCACCTGCATAGATATTCTTTCCATTCTCATCTTTACCAATGACCCTTCTATTGCTAAAAGCGGTTACTCTAAAATACTTATAGTCTCTGTATCTGTCAACACCTCTTGCAGGTCTACCAACTTGAATATCAGGATTTTTCTTTCTATCCAACAGCAAAGCTGGGTCAATAGTACCTGATTGACCACCTTTACTGGCACCCTTCATCACATAGGCCAATTCCCAATCTTTGCTGATTAAACTATTCTTGTCCTTACCACACCAAATACTAATGCCATGCTCGTGGTCATCAGCAGAGTTCCACCAGTTGTAAACTCTCTGCATCTCATCGATGATGCGTTCCTTACCTTGCTCATCAATAATCTTACGCTTCATTTTGAAGCTTTGTGTTGTTTCGACTACGTTTTCATAATCAGACCACCTTGGTTGAGCATCAGAGAAAATTGCTGGGTAGACGTTACACACTAAGTCGTGAGGAAAATCCCAATCTGTCATCTGGGATGCTTCGTGATCCGTAGACAAATACTTTCTATTAGCACCTCTTGTCGACATTGGGCTAACGTGAGCATCCGAGTCTGGATTCGTGAAGGTGTTATAAACGTCTGCGTCCTTAATATCAAAGGTTGCAAAAATTTCCTCATCTGTAATGACGTTTGATACTGATGCGACTTGACCCTTTGGGAGTTTGAAGGTCATCAAAGTAACTTGCTCTTCGTCACCTAAGTCAGCATCCTCCTCTGGTTCAGCAACGCTGATAGTCTTTACACATCTGTATTCATTAATGAATACCGATCCGTCTGCAGCTTCCTTAGTTTCTGCTACACAACTACCACCACTTCTGACACAAGCATCAAACCAACCACCAGAGTAATAATCAACATATTCACTATACCTCATCGACATCCCGTTTTTCCAGGTGACCAAGAAGTCTCCTTCATCCTCTGACAAGGATATACCTTCAGCACCTTTTTCTCCAAAAGCCCAACCAAGGAAGGTATACTTTTCGTATTTTTCCTCAAGTTCATCTAAGTGAGGTTTGTCTCCATCTATGTTCCAATTTGTTGCCTGCTCTACATACTCATCAATATCAAAATCTAATTCAATGAAGTCTAATGCTCTACTAGGAATGTTCTGACGGGGGAAGATGTAATTATATACATCATAAAGTGTCAGGGAACCAGTCACCTCAAATTTTTTGTATAGGTAATCTGGGTCAAAGTTCCAATCTATATCTTGGTCTGCTTTGCCTTCGTTTTTAGGAAGAGAATATGTAATAATCTCAAGCAGAGTTGTCAGTGCTGATGCCTGAGTACCATCATTTAAATCAAAAGTGATTTCCTTAGCTCTTTCCCATACTCCTGTATTGTATCCATTTACAAAAATGTTACCATTTCTTGAAGCACCATCAGCTGAACCATCAATAGCGCCTTCAACCTCCTCTGCATTCTCAGCGAGTTGAGTGAAGACCTGAATAAGGCCCAAAATTTCTTTAAGTGAAGCGTCAAATCTATAGGCAGCATAAACATACTTAAGGCCAATGTTTGCGTAATAATTTTGACCTACACCACCAAGACAGGTATCTGGTAAAGGAGCCATCCACCCAGACACACCACAAACTCCGTACTCTTGTCCCTCAACACCTCCAACTGCACTATCATTGAAGGAGTGACCAGCACTGAAGAGCATGATTTTACCACCATACTTGGTGGTATACTTGATGTGGAATCCGTATTCATTACTGAATGCATTTTTTCCACCAGGTGAAGAGAAAATTCCTGCTCCATACTCAGCAGCGTCATTCGTCATATCGCACTGAGATGGACCAGATTGCCACTCATCTGTGCCCAAAATGATACTGATACTTTCTGCTTCTGGTGCAATGTAGCAGAACTTTCTGGGTTTTTGTCTAAACCAAGCGAAGCCCCTCTCGGACTGCATTTGGTGCCTACCAGGATTATTTACTTCGTTATTTCTTGTTGTGGGGGGACCAAATGGTGCGGTCTTAATTCTCATAGAATTAGTACCGAGTTGCCCCTTGAATGGCGTTTTGGTTTCGTAGTCTACATAATCCCAGCCAGTTTTGTATGCATAGTTAACACACTCACAAAATCTAAACTGGGGTTTGGCATAGCCCTCTGCATCAGTATTTACGTTTGCTACATCATACTCCTTAACACCAGGAGCGAAAGGATTAGGTGGGTTGACATTTTCAATTCCATACTCCAAGATCAAACTCAGATAAGGGAATTGCTCACTAAAATCGGGTGGTAAAGACGGACCAAGTCTTGTGTAATCACCAGTTTGTGAGGTTACAAAATCAGTTACTAAGAACTGCTCCTCATCTCTGGAACCTATTTCAGAAATTGTACACGGTAGTCGTGGTACCAATCCTTCACCAGGTTGTATATCACCTTCAATCTCATTCAAGTTATCAATAATTTCTTCGCTAAGTGTTCTACAACCTACAAAGTAATCGACATTAGCTTGCCAATCTTCTTGTTCAACACCTCTAGGAGTAATATTCTCGTCCGTATATCCACGAGATTGACCACCATATGGGTCTACTTCAAAAGGTGTATTCTCACTAAGTTGATTCTGGGTAGTTTCGTTAATATCAATCGAAGTCTCTTCATTCTGACCATTGTCGTCAGCAGGTTGATAACTTGAATATGTCATTTTTAAACGGTCACGTAGATAACGTTATCTGGTTTGTAGAAATAAAGTTTGCCAACTGGGCCCCTAGTAGGGGGAACCATTGTTACGTGGCAGAACGCGCCGCCGTGTGCTCCGTTTAGTCCTGGTGGACCTGGTGCACCACTTTCTCCAGTTGCACCAGGGTCTCCATCAGTTCCTGGTGGTCCTTGATCACCGGTCTGTCCCCTAATAGGTCCTACCTCATACCAATAACTTTCGGGTCGTGAACCAGCGGTGGTGTCCCTATCGTTATATACCCATCCAAAGTATGGGTCTCTGCCGTCATGACTCTCGACAACGATCCATACGTCTCCGTTCTCAGATCTGTCTGTTTCTTCATCAATCAATTCTTGGTATGTATCCTTTGAACCCATGATTTGGATACCCAATCCAGGGGGACCCATTTCACCAGGTTGGCCATCATCGCCTTTCTCGCCCTGAGGACCTTCTTTACCACGTGCACCCTGGGTTCCAGGGGCACCATCATCTCCAGCCTCTCCAGTTTCACCTGTGGGTCCAGGTACGGGTACGTACTGAAGATTACCCCACAGTTCCCAAATATCTTTCTCTTCGTTGTAAACCCACAGACGATTTTCTGTTACAAAATGTTGTCCATCTGATGGATCTAATGGGAATGTATTGATTGCCATTATGTAACTTATTTACTAAAAGTATTTATACGAGCTTTAATATTTTAGGACGCCCGTTCCTGCAGCTCTGCTGATTGACCGTTCGCTTTCTTTCCCTTGATTGGAATGGTCATTGTCTGTAAAAATGAGCAACTTCTTACCATTCTTTTCTATATCAAATCTACTTTTTGCGTCGGATTGACTAGTAGTTCTGGGTTCCCAACAAACTTGTGAAGTTGATTTATTTGGTGAAGCTTCCCTCATATTTTTTAAATCACCGGTTAAAATTGGTGACATACTTCCTATTGAAAATGACTTTGTTTTATTAACAGTGGATACTGAACCAACGTACACATTAAATGAAAACCCAATAAAACACGATTTTGGTCTAAGTGGCTCCTCGTTCCATGCCCTCACTAGTAATGCATTTTTATTGTTATTGGCTTTTGAACTATAGATTTTCTTTTCAATACCTCTATCTCTATCGAAACCACCATCATAGAATTTTACATCTCCAGTATTGTTACCCTCTGGTTTGATTTTTCTACAATACATTTCCTGTGTATCAGCTGTTAAATAAATCAGATGCATATTAGCAATTTGAATATCCACAGATGCTTCTATACTTCCTTCTCCAGTATAATCATGTCCTGAATTAAGACCTTTTTGTTGACCCTTCCAAGTACCATTACCATCAGCGAAAAGTCTAAAACAAATGCCTTGAACTGGCATAGGACTTGCACCGTCAAAATAGTTTTCTTTATTCGTAGTTAACGCATATGCAAACCCATTGCTGTGAGAGTGGTCCGACGTATTAAAGTGATTATTAAAGCCGAAGTTGTAACCCCCTCTTTGATTATAGATACTGGAATTGTTGTTTGAAAAGGATTGATAATCTGCACTAGACGCATTAAATAAATTGGTCCAATCATCATATCTTATGCCATAAAAACCACCTTTCGAAGTATTCTTCGTTACTTGATAAGTTGCACCCCAATCCCAAGTTTTTGAGCCACCAGATTCATAAACGCTATAGTACTTATACAAAGGTTTCCACCAAGGGTAGACATGGTGATCGTGAGCCCTTTGTTGATCATCATCCAAATTATAATTTTTTACCGCAAATACTTTTTTGAAAGCACCGGTTTGATTGGTAAGTATTCTCTTGGTAGTCATAACATCAATAGTTATTAAAGTAAAGTGAACCGTCTACTGTGTAAAGTAATCCCTTCGTTGCGGTATAACCATCATGGATTAGACCGGACATTTTACTCTTGACATATCCTACGTTAGCAATATCGTTATCATTGGGGTCAGCTTTCATATTAACGTTAATACCTGTTTTGGTACCAAAGTTCAGGTCGGTCGTCATTTTATTGCTATCACCAGAACTATTTTTCTTTAAGTATTTTGAATTCGTAACTTTATTATCAAGGGCAGCGATTTCGGAATCTACAAACTCTTTAGTTACAATGTCTTTATTATTGGTAATACGACCATTGTATCTAACTGAGTCACCACTACTATCCTTATAGACGTAAAACAAATTGATAATGGTTTGAGAAGTATTTTTACCCTTTACAATAAATGTACTTGCTCCAGAACCACTACTAGATCTATTGATAATAAGAGTCCCAGTCATCGTGCCACCACGAATAGCCAAGAATGGTCCATTATCTTGTGTGGTATAGATTGGATCTTCAATACCTAATCTTTTATTAAGATGATTCAGTGTGACTAACAATTCATCATCAACGTGAGAAGGGGTCCTTAAGGCTTTATCATATTGTTTGCTACTTAAAAGTTTATTATTTGTTGTATCAACCTTCAATAAAAGATTGTGGGGGTTGCTATTGGTGATGTCATCTTCATTTCTCCATACAGAAAGTGCCTGATTCGAATCAGATACAATCTTTAAATCACCTGAAAGTGTTCCACCACCCGAGTTGAGTGGTTGTAAATAATTTCTGAACTGATAGTGTGTGCCTGCAGCGTTAGTTCTGAACTCTGTATCAGGTGTCGCACTTTCAAGGAACTGAACGCTAACACCATACCTATGATCATTATAGGTTTTTAATTCTTGAATATCAAGAATTTGATAGATGGCATATCTTGGTGTTCCAGAAGATCCAGAATCATAATTGACCTCAATGACATCACCAGCATTAGCTTCTTCAAACCAATTATTTACTTCATTATCTTTATCATATGCAGAGAAATTAAATCCACAAATATCCTTGTATTTGTAAGATGTGACATATCCGTTTTCTACATCTACACCGACAACCTTGAATTGGCCCTTCGATGTATGGGACTCCATACATTTATGCCAATCATCAATTTCAGCAGCAATCGCTTGAGTGACTGACTCATTATCAATTAAAACTCTACCCTGCACCCCACTTGAGAAAATATAATCACAGTGAGTATCTTCGTTGATATTACCTTGTGAATTATGTGGGTCACCTAAATCGGTGTCGTTGTACTGATACGTAAAGTTTGCTGTAATAGATACAGAATTTACACTTGTGTGTAAGTGATAGTTTCTGATAACATCAGAAGAACTATCAGACAACTGAGCATCTACATAATCAGTCGTGGCAATATTGTCAGGACCAACAATATTCCAAGAATTGGTACTATCGTCGTATTCGAATACTAGGTTGTATGGATTAGGAGTTGGCTCCCAAGTTGTACCATTTGGTTGATTAGTTGGAAATTGTAAGCCCATTTATATTACCTCAAGGTTGAAGATTGTCCAGCTGCTGCTGCAAAGCTTCTAAAGTAGCTTCTAAATCACTTACATTATTGTTTAGTACTGTAACTCTAGCGTTTACTGCTTCATTTAGGAAATGTGATGTTGTAATTCCAATCCAATTACCATTCGCATCTCCATCTACAAACCAAATTTTAAGTACTTGATTCTCTGTGTCAAACCACAATGTTCCAGGAAGTGGGTCCAGAGTTTGATCATTTACGTTGGGGTAAATTTGGTCAAGGTTTTCGTATACATCTGACAGATTTGGTTGTCTGTCGCCGACATACACAAT
>Ga0098073_1000404_pt1 | contig 15302 bp, 13 predicted proteins | sample 31_taG_FD_75060 | JGI IMG/M metagenome (GOLD analysis project Ga0098073, IMG submission 75060) | Marine viral communities from the Gulf of Mexico - 31_GoM_OMZ_CsCl metaG | ecosystem: Environmental > Aquatic > Marine > Oceanic | place: Gulf of Mexico | collected 2015-07-12
ATGTTTGTAACTGATAGCTCAATCCACTATTATCGGAAAGTAATTCACCTTCAATTTCATAAAGATGATTTGCATAATTAATGTTTAAAGCGTCTAATCTTTTGTGGAAATTCTCAACGCGTCGTACAAAACCAACATAGTTTTTATTTTCATTTTTCGACCAAACAACCTCACTCATGGCAAGTATTCGAGGAAACGCCATATATTCTACTTGCTCGGGTGTTTTCATATATTCTGTCCATATATTACCTTGAGCCCCAAGCACATATTTAGCTTCCTCTTCATCGAGTTCCTCAGGAATAGGATTAAAACTATACACTTTTTCTAAAGGTAAATAGCCACCAATTGCTAATGGTTCATCTTCATTTTCCGATTGATAATAATCAAAATAACAGTGAGATGTTGGTGTCATAATCACATTATGATGTTGCTTTGCAGCTTCAATGGCGCCATTGATGCCTCTCCATGACATAACAGTAGCATTTGGAGCTAAACCACCTTCTAAAATTTCATCCCAACCAATAATTTGTCTGCCTTTACTATTTAAGTATTTTTCAATTCTAGAAATAAAATAACTCTGCAATTCATGTTCATCTTTTAGGCCTTCTTTTTTAATAAGAGTTTGACAATAGTTGCAATTTTTCCATCTCGTTTTTGGAGCCTCATCACCTCCAATATGAATGTATTCACTTGGGAATAATGCTAAAACTTCATCTAAAACATCTTCTAAGAACCTAAATGTTTCCTCCTTTGGGCAATAGATATCTTCAAAAACGCCCCATTTTGTTGCGACTTCAACCTGTTCTCCTGTGCAACCTAAATCTGGATATGCTGCAATAGCAGCTTGAGCATGTCCTGGCAATTCAATTTCAGGAATTACGGTCACAAAACGACTCTTAGCATAAGCAACAACCTCTTTAATTTCCTCTTGCGTATAATAACCACCATATGTGTTACCATCAAATTGATGTGGTTGATCACTGTAATGCCCAATTAACGTTTCATTTCTAAAAGCCGCAATTTCTTGAAGTTTTGGATATTTTTTAATTTCGATACGCCAACCTTGGTCTTCGGTTAAATGCCAATGAAAGGTATTCATTTTCAACATGGCTAAGGCATCAATGTATTTTTTGATAAAATCTACAGAAAACATGTGTCTGCCAACATCCAAATGCATGCCACGGTATATGAATTCAGGTTCGTCCTTAATGGTTACAGAAGGAATGACTATTTCATCTTTAGTATAGGAACCATTTTCAATTTCAACAGGTAAAAGTTGTCTTAAAGATTGTACAGCATAAAAAGCACCTTGATCTGTTTTGGCTTTGATTTCAATAGTTTTCGAATGAATTTCAAGTGAATAACCTTCATCTGATAAAGTATCATCTTTGATAAATAAAATAGTGTTGTTTGCTTTGAGCTTAATGTTGCTGCTTTCTTCAATATATGATTTCAGAAATTCAGCCGAAATTTTGAAGGTTTCATCATAATTAATTCCGGTTGAAGCGCTCAAAATAAACTGTCCTGTATTTGTGATTTGTTCAGAAGGCTGTGGAATTATTAAAACTTCAGAACGAACTGTTTCTTCGTTCTTGCAATTGAATAAAAAGCTAATAAAAACTAGAGTAATGAGTGTTTTCTTGAAATGCATTTTAGTATATTAGAAGCTTTAAATATAGCCTAAAAAGATAACTTTTCTGAAATTATTTCATGGATATTCAGCAACAAATAAAAACACTTAGCGAAGAACTTCGTCAGCATAATTACAATTATTACGTATTGGATAATCCTACCATAAGTGATTATGAGTTTGATATAAAGTTGAAGCAACTTCAAGAATTGGAAGCCCAACATCCTGAATTTGCTGAAGTTGATTCTCCCACAAAGCGTGTAGGAGGGGAAGTCACTAAAAACTTTATAACAGTTGTTCATGAGCACAGAATGTATTCCTTAGATAATTCCTACTCTAAAGAAGATTTATTGGATTGGGAAACACGTATTAAAAAACTGGTTGATGGACATGTGCAATATGTGTGTGAATTAAAATATGATGGTGCATCCATTAGCTTAACTTATGAAAATGGTGTTTTATTAAGAGCAGTAACTCGCGGTGATGGGACACAAGGTGACAATGTGACAGCTAATGTAAAGACAATTAAATCTGTTCCCTTAAAATTAAAAGGTCATTATCCACCTAAGTTTGATATACGTGGCGAAATTGTATTACCATTTGAAGGGTTTAATAAAATGAACGAAGAGCGCATAGAAATTGGAGAGGAACCTTATAGAAACCCTAGAAATACAGCATCTGGAAGCTTAAAATTGCAAGATAGTGCAGAAGTTGCCAAACGTCCTTTAGAATGCTTGCTTTACAATATTACAGGTTCTAATTTAGGCATCAGCACACAATATGAAAGCCTAGAGCTTGCGAGACAAATGGGTTTTAAAGTTCCTAAAGCTTCAAAATTGGCCAAATCCATTGATGAAGTTTTAGAGTTTATTGACTATTGGAATGTTCACAGACATGATTTGCCTTATGAAACTGATGGTGTAGTAATTAAGGTAAATAATTTACAACAACAGGAAGAGCTGGGCTATACGGCTAAAGCACCGCGTTGGGCAATTGCATATAAATTTAAAGCAGAGCAAGTTTCAACACGATTAAATGAAATCACATATCAGGTTGGACGTACTGGAGCCATAACACCAGTTGCCAATCTTGAACCAGTGGAATTAGCGGGAACTACTGTAAAAAGGGCATCATTACACAATGCGGACCAAATTGAAAAACTTGACATAAGAGTAGGAGATGAGGTGTTCGTGGAAAAAGGTGGCGAGATTATCCCAAAAATCATTGCTGTGGATTTTACTAAAAGACCAACAGATTCAAAACCGACTGAATATATAACTCATTGTCCAGAGTGCTATACTAAATTAGTGAGGCAAGACGGCGAAGCACAACACTATTGTCCCAATTATAATGGTTGCAATCCACAGATTATAGGAAGGATTCAGCACTATATTTCTAGAAAAGCCATGGATATTGAAGGCTTGGGAGGAGAAACAGTAGCCTTGTTGGTTAATGAAGGCTTAATTTCTAACTATTCTGATTTGTATGAACTTACCAAAGAACAGGTTATGCCATTAGAACGAATGGCAGAAAAAAGTGCAGAAAATCTTGTCAATGGTATAGAAGCATCAAAACTAATTCCTTTTGAACGAGTGTTATTTGCTTTGGGTATTCGTTATGTTGGCGAGACAGTTGCAAAAAAATTGGCAAAACACTATAAGAACATAGATGCTTTATCTCAAGCTACCTTAATTGATTTAATAACAGTCGATGAAATTGGCAACAGAATAGCAGAAAGTGTTGTGGACTTTTTTCTTTCTCAAGAAAATAGTCATATCATAGAAAGATTAAAAAGTTTTGGAATACAACTCGCACTATCTGAAGACGTCTTAGCAAATCAAACAGATAAGTTAAAGGGGCAGACCTTTGTCGTTTCTGGTGTATTTGAAACAGTTTCCCGAGATGAATTGAAGAAGCTTATTGAGGATAATGGAGGTAAAGTATCATCTTCGATTTCATCAAAAACAAGTTATTTAGTTGCAGGAGATAAAATGGGGCCGAGTAAACGTGATAAAGCGGAAAAACTTAATATTTCTATTATTTCGGAGCAAGATTTTCTAAATTTGATTATTTAGAATAATTCTAAATTAACATAAATAATCGATAAAATGCATTTTTTATCGATTACATGTAATTATTTGTAGTATATTTGGTTCAAATAACTGCGCCAAGATGCAAAAAAGTAAACTGCTTTCAGGTATAATAATTGCTTTGACAATTAGCTTTATTGGCTTTCAAATCTTCCAATTAGATTTAATTGGCGGAATTGTTAGAGGTTTAATTTTGCCGTTACTTACTGTTTTATATTGTATCAGTGGCAAGTCTAAAAGTAGTCATTTCTTCTACTTCTTACTCTTTTATGCTTTAGCTGAGTTTACAAGTGTTTTTTCATATTTCGCTTATTATTCTGTTGTGGTTGATAATATTCTCTATTATGGAGGAAATTTAGCCTATATAACGGCTTATATATTTTTGATTTTAGAGGTTTTTAAATCGATAAACTTAAAGACGGTTCTAAATAGGTTTCCGGTACATATCATTATATTACTCGTTTTGGATATTTATAGTGTTTATTTAGTGTCTGAAATTGCAGTGAAGAGTGATTATCTTTATGGAATTTTAGATTATAGTATTGAGATTTTTTATAACATAGTTATTATGTTGTTGCTAACGGTTACTTTAATAAATTATATTAGTAGAGATTCTAAAAAAGCAATGAATTTACTCTTAGGGTCTTTATGTATAGTCTTTTCAGAAGTTATGCAGGTTGCTTATTTTTATGTTTCAGATAAAAACATATTAAATGTTACTTATTCGGTATTGCTTATTTTTGCATTTTGCTTCTTTTACATTCAAGCTGGAATGAGTTATTCCAGAAATGAAGCCTATAATTCTTCAATAAATAATATAGAAACTTAGATTTTTTCATCGAATATTGGTACATCTTTTCTGTGATGATAAAACAATATTGCTGACAAAATGAATGTTATTAAAGCTGTTATAAATAATACTCCGTTGTCATTATTTACAACAATTCCTATTTTAGTTAGGTGCATTATAATGGCTCCTCCAATTATTCCAAGTGTTAATAATGATCCTACCCAAACCGTTTTTGGCACTAGTAACAACACACCTGTAATCAATTCTAATATTCCTATGGCGATTCTTCCATAAGGCTCAATGCCAACAGTTTTAAAAATATAAACACTATCAGGATGCGCTGTAAATTTAAAACGAAGCGTTTGTATTAAAATAATAGCAACTATAAATCGCAATACAATAAGAGAATTTTTTTTCATTGCGGACTAATCATTTAAATATTAGACGCAAAATGAAATAAAACTTACTAAACTATTATGGTAGTACCTTTGGCTGTTTTTGTTTTGTCTCTATTGAAGTAAAAATCTATCTTCCCTAAGTAAAGACCATAACAACCTACTTGATTGACTAAAACATTTTCACCTACCACATTTTTTTCAATGGTTGGTTTAGGTAAAAATGTATGAGTATGACCACCAATTATTAAGTCAATATCTTTTGTGGCTCTTGCTAAATTTAGGTCAGATACTTTGTCTGGAGAACTTTTGTAATAATAACCAATATGCGATAAACAAATTATCAAATCGCATTTTTCCTCCTCTTTTAAAATCCTGCTCATATCTTGAGCTATTTCTATTGGATCTAAATATTTTGTTTCCTTATACTGTTGTTTAAGCACCAAACCATCTAACTCAATACCCAAACCAAAGACTCCTATTTTAACGCCTTCTTTTAGGAATGTTTTATAAGGTTTTACGTGAGTATCCATTATAGTATTGGAAAAATCATAATTAGCAGAGACAAATTCAAACTTTGCATGTGGCAATTGCTTGTATAAACCTTCAATGCCATTATCAAAGTCATGATTTCCAATTGTGGCTAAATCATATTTAAGCATGCTCATTAGTTTAAATTCCAATTCTCCACCATAATAGTTAAAATATGGAGTGCCTTGAAAAATATCACCAGCATCTAATAACAATGTGTTGTGATTTTCTTTTCTAATCGATTCAACCAAACTCGCTCTTCTTGCAACTCCACCTTTGTTTGCATTTCTTCCGTCTTCTGGTCCAAAAGGGTCTATGTGACTATGCACGTCATTAGTATGAAGTATTGTGATTTTGCGTTGAGCAGGTACGAACGATTGTAGTGATAAACTTCCTAAACCTACTAAAGCTGCTCCTGCAGCAGATTGTTGTAAAAATTCTCTTCTTTTCATTGTAATAAGTCTAGTTTGTTTTAATAAATCTATTATCAATCACAGGATTAATAGTGTCACTCTTAGAAAAATAATCAATTAAAACATTGCGTATTTTGTAATCCAAAATGTATAATGTGTCACTTTTTTGAAAAAAGTCCATACTATCTCCTCCACTATATAAGTAGTCATTAGTTGCCACATTGTAGGTTTTACTTTCATTAATGTTTTCTCCATTAATTTTAGCCTCAATTAGCTCATAATTATCATCTAACTTAATGGATAAGCCAGAAATCGGATGCGCTCGTTTTGCTTTTTGCAAATAACTTATTAACTCTTTTACATAGGTTCCTTTTAGTTTGGTAACAACAACACTATTTTCAAAAGGCATAATTTTATAAGCAGTTCTTGTGGTAATATTTCCTTTAGAAAGAATCGCTCTTATACCTCCATGATTAAGTAAAACCATGTCAATTTTTTCTCCAGCCCTAGCTTCGAAAATAGGATTAGATTCCTCTAAAACAGCATCAGCCATGAGATTACCAATTGCAGTATTGAGTTCACCATCAGTTTTGGAATAGGTATCAACCGAATACGCCAATACACTATCTAGATTTTTATTAACGTGTTCACGATAGGGTTTAATAAAATCTTCAATTTTTGAAACACCAACTAAGGAATCGTTTATTTCAATGCGTTTACCCTCAATTTTCTCTAAATGCATTTCCTGTTTACATGACCAAAATAAGCCGATGGAAATGATTAGAATGATAATTTTTTTGTTCATTAATATGTTGTTATTGAATGTAATTTTTCTCTCATGTTTCTTACATTTGTGCAAAGTATAAAATTAAATGTTTTTTAAACGATTTAAGAAGAAATCTAACCAAAAATATATTAACAATATATTAAATAATAGAAAAGCATCTGTTGATGATGGACCTATTAAATCTGTTGGTGTGATTTTTAATTATGATGAGTTTAAAAACTATGATCAAATTAGGAGTCTGTTTAAAAGCATAGGTATCAATGAGAATAAAGTAAAATTCCTCACTTTTATTACTGACGAAAAATCAAGGCCTAATAGTTGGGATGCTTATTTTTATCCTCAAAATTTTGGTTGGAAAGGGAAGATTGAAGGTTTAGATTTGATAGATTTTATCAATGAACCCTTTGATGCTTTGATAAGCTATTATCATGGGGATGAGTTAGAGCTCAATATGGCTACTGCATTGTCCAAAGCAAATTTTAAAATTGGAATTACTAACAAAGATGAAAGGTTGTATGATTTCATAATTAACATCCAACCTAATCAAATAAACGTATTTAAAAACGAGTTAATAAAGTACTTAAAAGTATTTAATAAAATCTAAAATGAATAAACTAATTGGGACAGGCGTAGCATTGGTAACACCATTTAAAAAGGACATGAGTGTAGATCATGATGCGTTGAGGAATATTGTTAATTTCAATATTGAAAACGGAACAAATTACCTTGTTATCATGGGAACAACTGGAGAAAGTGTTACTGTAAGTAAGTCTGAAAAAAAGGAGATTATCAATACTGTTTCTACGACTAATAATGGACGTTTGCCTTTAGTTTTGGGTATTGGAGGTAATAACACTGCTGAGGTTATTAATGAAATTAAAAGTACTGATTTAACCACTATGACTGCAATATTATCAGTTGCACCTTATTACAGTAAACCAACTCAGGAAGGTTTATATCAGCATTTTAGAGCAATTTCAGAAGCTTCACCAATTCCAATAATTGTGTATAACGTGCCGGGGAGAACCGCAAAAAACATGCTTCCCGAAACTACATTGCGACTTGCTAGAGATTTTGAAAATATAGTGGCAGTCAAAGAGGCAGGTAATAACCAACAACAATACCTGGAGTTAATTAAAGATAAACCACATGATTTCTTGATTATTTCTGGAGATGATGATTTGGCACTCGGAGTTGTTTTAGCAGGTGGTTCAGGAGTGATTTCTGTAATTGGGCAAGCGTTTCCAAAAGATTTTTCTCAAATGATTCATTTAGGATTGCAAGGAAAAGCCAAAGAAGCTTACGAGTTACACTTTAAATTAATGGATGTCACAAGTATGATTTTTGAAGAAAACAATCCAGCAGGAATCAAAGCTGTTTTCAATGGTTTAGGTTTATGTGATGCTACTGTGAGGCTGCCATTAGTAGAGGCTTCAGATAATTTAAAGAATAGAATAAACACATACATTTCAAATTATAAAAGTTAAATATACCTTAAACGTTTTAGCATCCTTTAAAGTCGTTATATTTTAGCTATAATAATTGTTTTAAAATTCGTTTGAAATACCTATTTTTGCAGTCTGTTTAAAATTATGAAGAAACTTTTTTACATCGCAATAGTTGTAATTGCATTAAGCTCATGTAGTGAATACCAAAAAGCATTGAAATCTGAAGATGTTTCAGTGAAATTTACAATGGGGACAGAACTTTTTGATGCTGGAAAATTCAATAAAGCAAACCGTTTATTTGTCCAAATAGTTCCAAAGTATCGAGGTAAACCACAAGCTGAAAAATTAATGTATATGTACTCAATGACATTTTATCAAATGGGAGATTACTATACAGCCAATTATCAAATGGAGCGTTTTGTGAGTGCTTATCCAGAAAGTGAAAAAGTACAAGAAATTGCTTATTTAGGCGCAAAGAGTTACTATCATTTGTCTCCTGTTTATTCAAAAGAGCAAAAAGAAACAGTTGATGCATTAAATAAATTGCAAGATTTTATCAATAGTTATCCGGACTCTGAATATTTAGCTGAGGCTAATACTTTAGTGAAGGAACTAGATTTTAAATTGGAAAAAAAGGCATTTGAAATTGCTAAAGGATATAATAAAACAGGGCCATATAGTAGAGATTATCAGGCAGCTATTTCTGCATTTGATAATTTTATTATTGATTTTCCAGGAACATCTTTAAAAGAAGATGCCATGTTTTACAGACTTGATTCTGCTTACAAATTAGCAGTGAATAGTGTAGAGTGGAAAAAAGAGCAACGATTAAAAGATGCCATTTCATATTATAAAGCGTTTAAAAAATCGTTTGCTGAATCAAAATATAGTCAAGAAGTTGATGCTATGCATGAAGAATTAAATGCATTGTTACAAGGATATAATTCAAAAAGTTAATTAATATAAAGATGGATTTAAAAAAGGTAAATGCTCCTGTAAATACTGAAACGTATGACAGAAATGAAATCGATGCTCCAACAGGAAACATCTATGAGGCAATTTCGGTAATATCAAGAAGAGCTGAGCAAATTAACACTGAAATAAGAAAAGAACTTATTGATAAGTTAGAAGAATTTGCAACTTATAATGATAGTTTAGAAGAAATTTTTGAAAACAAAGAACAGATTGAAGTGTCTAAGTTTTATGAAAAATTACCTAAGCCTCATGCTTTAGCTATTCAAGAATGGTTAAAAGATAAGATTTATTACAGAAACACTGACGAAGATTCTCAAGAAGGATAGTCATGTCTATTTTAAGCGGCAAAAATATACTATTAGGCATAACTGCTGGTATTGCTGCATACAAAACAGCCTCATTAGTGAGGCTTTTCATAAAAGCAGGTGCTAACGTAAAGGTCGTTATGACACCTGCTTCAAAAGACTTCATTACACCTTTAACCTTATCAACATTATCAAAAAATCCTGTTTTATCGTCCTTTACAAATGATGAAGACGAAAATGATACGTGGAACAATCATGTTGAATTAGGCCTATGGGCAGATTTTTTCCTCATAGCTCCTGCGACGGCAAACACATTGTCTAAAATGGCAACTGGTAACAGTGATAATTTGCTATTAGCAACCTATTTATCGGCTAAATGCCCTATATATTTTGCGCCTGCAATGGATTTGGACATGTACAAGCACAAATCTACAATTGCATCCTTAAATACATTACATAGTTTTGGTAACATTATGATTCCTGCCGAATCTGGAGAGTTGGCAAGTGGCTTAGTTGGTGAAGGTAGAATGGCTGAACCTGAAAACATCATTAAATTTATAGAACATCATATCATTAAGGGATTACCACTTTATAATAAGAAAATTCTCATCACTGCTGGACCAACTTATGAAGCAATTGATCCTGTGCGTTTCATTGGAAATCATTCAAGTGGAAAAATGGGCTTTGAAATCGCAAAAGCTGCGGCAAACTTAGGCGCTGAGGTGATTTTAATTTCTGGTCCAACCCATCAGAAAACAGATAATGATGCTATTAAGGTGATTCCTGTTGTTAGTGCCAACGATATGTACGATGAGGTTCATAAGCATTTTGAAGGCAATGATGTGGCTATACTTTCAGCTGCAGTTGCAGATTACAGACCGAAATATGTTGCTGATAAAAAAATAAAAAAGAAAGATAAGACGTTAGTATTAGAGCTAGAAAAAACGAAAGATATATTAGCCTCGCTGGGTGACATCAAAAAGAAACAACTTCTAGTCGGTTTTGCCTTAGAGACTAATAACGAAATAGAAAACGCAATTAAAAAGCTAAAATCTAAAAATTTAGATTTAATTGTTTTAAATTCGTTAAGTGACAAAGGTGCTGGTTTTGGCGTAAATACCAATAAAATTACCTTAATAGATAGTGAAGAAAATATTACTAATTATAACTTAAAATCTAAAGCGGAAGTGGCTCAGGATATTTTAAGTGAAATCATAAAACTAATCAATGCGTAATTGTTTATTTATACTCTCATTTATATATACTATATCAGTTTTTTCTCAAGAGTTAAACTGTAATCTAGTGGTCAATGCCCAACAAACAGGTAATGAAAATGTTCAGGTTTTTAAAACATTAGAAAAGCAGCTACAAGAGTTTGTAAACAATACCAAATGGACTAACAAAACCGTTGCTCCTCAAGAACGCATTAATGCAAGTATGGTCATATTGATTCAAGATTATAATAGTGATAGCTTTCAGGCATCTATACAAGTACAATCATCACGACCAGTTTTTAACTCTACTTATGAATCTCCAATTTATAATTTTAATGATAGAGATTTCAATTTTCAATATTTAGAGTTTCAAAACCTTAATTTCAGCCCAACACAGTTTGAGTCAAATTTAGTTTCAGTCATAGCATATCATGTTTACATGATTTTAGGAATGGATGCTGATACTTTTGAGCGTAATGGTGGTCAGGCTTATTATGAGCAGGCAAGAACTATTGTTGGTTATTCTCAACAAAATAATGGAAAAGGTTGGGAGCCACCAGCTGGAGGTGACCAAACTAGAAGTGCACTTTTAGATAATTTAATGTCTCCTACTTACAAGGAATATAGAGAAGTGCTTTATAATTATCATAGAATGGGTTTAGACAATATGCATGAAAACCCTAAAAAAGGAAAGGAAACTATTTCAAATGCTCTTGAAAGTTTTCAAACCATGAATTCTAGACGTCCTAATTCTTTCATCCTTAGGGTGTTTTTTGATGCTAAAGCCGACGAAATTGAGCAAATTTATACGGATGGACCTAGTGTAGATATTACAAAATTAGTCAATACTCTTTCAAAAATTGCTCCAATGTATGCTAGTAAATGGAGAAATATTGATTTCTAAAAATTACATTATCTAAGTTAGTATTACTATTTTAGTAGTTCATATTTATATCTAATTTTCTGTTAAGTTGCTAACTAAATTAACCATAAAAAATTACGCCTTAATTGAGAACCTCAATGTTAGTTTTAACAACGGTTTGTCTATCATTACGGGCGAAACTGGTGCTGGAAAGTCCATTTTATTAGGTGGTTTATCATTAATTTTAGGCAAAAGAGCCGACTTAACGGTAATTAATGATGCTTCAAGTAAATGTATTGTTGAAGCTACTTTTGACATTGCCAATTATGATTTAAAAGAGTTGTTTAAACAACAAGACTTAGATTATGAACCTGAAACCATAATCAGACGAGAAATTCTTCCATCAGGTAAATCACGAGCTTTTGTAAATGATTCACCAGTAAATTTAAATGTACTTTCAGTTTTAGGGGAGCATTTAATAGATATACATTCACAACATCAAACACTTGAGCTTACGAACAACGACTTTCAATTTGATATTTTAGATGCATTAGCAAAAAATCAGAATGCACTTTTAGATTATAAGGATAATCTTTCAGAGTATAATATTGCTATAAAGGACTTAGATAAATTATTGAAACGAAAAAGTGAAGCCATAAAAGAGCATGATTACAATTCGTTTTTACTCAACGAATTATTAGAGGCTGAACTTAATTCAATAAATCTTGACGATTTAGAAGAAGAGCAAGCAACATTAAGTAATGTTGAGTTTGTTACTGAAGAATTGAATCTTTCAAATCAACTGTTAACCGAAGAACAAATAGGTGTATTACAATCTTTGTCAGCATTAAAATCTAGTTTTGCTAAACTCTCAGGAATTTCTAAAACGTATGAAGAATTGTACAATAGAATTGTAAGTAGTTATATTGATTTGGACGATTTGCAATCTGAAATTGAAGAATTACAAGATGGATTGGAGTTGAACCCAGAGCGATTGGAAGAGGTTAATTCGAAACTTCAGAGCATAAATAATTTGTTGCAAAAGCATACAGCCGAAAATATTGAAGAGCTTTTAACCATACAACATGAATTGGACGAAAAAGTTCAATCCTATGAGTCGATTGACGATAATATCAATAAAAAGCACCAAGATATTAAGTTGCAAACTAAAAAGCTCGATAACTTAGCAAAATTGATTCATGATAATAGAATAAAAGTGATTCCAGAATTTATTCAACAAATGGAATCTATTTTGAAGGATTTAGGAATGCCAAATGCTAATTTTAAGATTGCTTTAGAACTATCTGATGAATTTAATTCTAACGGAAAAGACACTATTGAATTATTGTTTAGTGCCAATAAAGGCAGTGAATTTTTACCATTAAAAAAAGCAGCTTCGGGCGGCGAATTATCAAGAATCATGTTAGCCATAAAATCAATTTTAACAAAGTACATGAATTTACCTACCATCATGTTTGATGAAATAGATACTGGAGTTTCTGGAGAAATATCAACAAAAATGGCTGAAATAATGCATCAGATGAGCAGATCAATGCAAGTATTTTCAATAACACATTTACCTCAAATTGCAGCAAAAGGAGACAATCATTTTAAAGTATATAAAGAAGATATTAATGATAAAACTACAACACACTTGGTAAAATTAAATCAAGACGATCGTATAGTGGAAATTGCACAAATGCTTGGAGGTAAAAAAATATCAACTTCGGCTATTGCACATGCAAAGCAATTATTGAATTAATAGTATCTTTGAACTTAAAATCAACTAACAACTAAAAAGAACAACCATGTCATACAATTTACTAAAAGGAAAAAGAGGAATCATATTTGGAGCTTTAGACGCTAATTCAATTGCTTGGAAAACAGCAGAACGTGTTCATGAAGAAGGAGGTGCTTTTGTGTTAACCAATGCTCCTATTGCTATGCGAATGGGACAAATAAATGAATTGGCTGAAAAAACTGGCTCTCAAATTATTCCTGCTGACGCAACTTCAGAGGAAGATCTGCAAAATCTTGTAGAGAAATCCATGGAAATTTTAGGTGGCAAGTTAGACTTTGTATTACACTCTATTGGTATGTCTATTAATGTTAGAAAAGGAAAACATTATACAGACCAGAATTACGATTGGACCCAAAAAGGTACAGATGTTTCTGCAATGTCTTTTCATAAAGTGATGAAATCATTATATCATGCTGATGCCATGAATGAATGGGGAAGTATCGTGGCCTTAACATATATGGCTGCACAACGTGTATTTCCTGATTATAATGATATGGCAGATAATAAGGCTTATCTAGAGAGTATAGCTCGTAGTTTTGGTTATTTCTTTGGACGTGATAAAAAAGTGCGTGTCAATACCATTTCACAATCACCAACACCAACTACTGCAGGTCAAGGTGTGAAAGGCTTTGATGGTTTTATCGCCTATGCTGAAAAAATGTCTCCTCTTGGTAATGCGACGGCATTAGATTGTGCTAATTATACGGTGACTTTATTTAGTGATTTAACTAAACGTGTCACTTTACAAAATCTATATAATGATGGTGGTTTTAGTAACATGGGTGTTAGTGATGCCGTCATGGAACATTTTATTAGCGAATAGCCTATTCTCAAAGGGTTTGTGAGATTTTTTATCGGAAAAAATTAACCTTTCATATTTTTTTATTAACAATTAATCGATATAATCGGCATATAATCGATTAATGTACTCGTAATCATGGTATTGTAGTTTATTAGCATAAATTTAGGCTGTTAAAAACCTTATTAATCTTAATAAACACACCTATTATGAAAAAAATTACTTTACTATTTATCTTACTAATTGCTTTTAATTGGCAATCTAATGCTCAATTAACTGAGGGCTTTGAAGGAGGCGTTGTGCCACCAGCAGGTTGGGCTAGTTTTAGAGGGGATAATGACTTAGGAACAGCTAATGATTGGATATTGGAAACAGCAGAACCTTATTCAGGATCCAATGCAGCTTACAATGAGTTTGAAGATGTTACTGGTGGCTTGGCTGAAGATTGGTTAGTAACAAGTCAAGTAGATTTAACTTCTGTAACTAACTCTGAGTTAAGATTTTTTACTAAACAACAGTATGCACCAGATTATGGATCTCAATATGAGATTCGAGTATCTACAAATTCCCAAATTATTCATGGTGATTTTAGTTCTGTACAAATTTGGGATGAAACTACATTAAATGGAACCTACAATGTATATGAAGAAAAGGTTGTTGATTTAAGTGCTTATGATGGCATGATGATTTATATTGCTTTTGTTCATACCAACGATGATGGTGATGACTGGTACGTCGATGAAGTCTCTGTAGCTGCTTCTACTTGTTCTGGACCTTCAGGAATCCTTACATCTAACTTAACTTCTTCTAGTGCTGATTTAAGTTGGGCAAGTGTTTTATTAGAAACAGGTGGTTATGATTGGAGACTTATGAATGATGGTGATGATCCTGATATTGATACACCTGTTGATAGTGGTTCAACTGCGACTGGAATAACAACAGATACAGCCACTGGATTATCAGCGAGTACTTTATATAATTTATATGTGAGAACTATTTGTTCTGGAGGACCATCGCCTTGGAGTGCGAGTTATAACTTTAATACCTTTGCAAGCAATGATGATGCTTGTAACGCAATTGATTTAACAAGTTCTGCTGGGACACCTTCAACAGGTGGAGCTTATTCGAATTTCGGCGCTACAATAGAAACTAATGAGCCATCTGGTGCGTGTTGGTCTTTTGGTGAAACGGCAGACGAATCTGTTTGGTTTAAGTTTACTACATTAGGAGGTGATGTAACACTTACTTCAGTTTATAGTAAT
>Ga0098073_1000405_pt1 | contig 15302 bp, 15 predicted proteins | sample 31_taG_FD_75060 | JGI IMG/M metagenome (GOLD analysis project Ga0098073, IMG submission 75060) | Marine viral communities from the Gulf of Mexico - 31_GoM_OMZ_CsCl metaG | ecosystem: Environmental > Aquatic > Marine > Oceanic | place: Gulf of Mexico | collected 2015-07-12
ACTGCGATGCCGAAATCGGTTGCCAGCGCGCGCGCCACGATCCGCGCGCGTCGTTCGATCAGCTGCTGCGACAGCCGACCGGACACTTCGGACAGCGCGCAATGGACGGTCAGCGGCACGGCGCGCAGACTGGGCCCGGCGAGCATCATTACCGCCTGGTCGGCTTCCATTCCGCAGACTTCGGCGAAGAATTCGGTCTGGCCCGGATGCTCGAAGCCGACGGCCGCCAGCTGCGCCTTGGCAATCGGCGCGGTGACGATCGCTGACGCGGTACCCAGCAGCACGCAGCGCGTCGCCTCGGCCAGCGATTGCAGCGCCAGCGCGGCGCCCATTTCATCGGGCTGTCCGGGATACGCAGCGACATCTTCGCGGCCGAGCACCGGCAGCGCACGGCCGAAGAGTCCCGGCACTTCGGCCGGATCGTCGATCAGGGCGATGTCGAGCGCGAGCCGGCGGCTGCGCGCCGCGGCTTCGAGCACGCTCTTGCCGCCGACCACGAAAAAGGGCGCGAGGCCCGCTTCGGAGCGCCGCGCCCAGCTTTCGACGATGATTTCCGGCCCGATCCCCGCCGGATCGCCAATCGATACGGCGAGGGGTGCCATGACGGGCGTCAGTTGTACTCGATGAAGGCGTCGTTGCGCAGGTCGCGCAGGTAGCGCTGGGCGCGTTTCTCGATGCGCTCGTCCTCGAGTTCGCCCATGATCTGGTTGAAGTCGGGGCCGGCGGCCACTTCGGGATCGTCGCGTCCGCACAGCATTAGCACGCGCACGCCTTCCTCGAAGGAGCCGAACGGGGGCGTCGCCTGACCGACCTGCAGTTGCAGCAGGATGTTCTGCAGCGCTTCGGGCAGCGACCGGACCCGGATCTGGTCGTTGGTGACGACATTGGCGCCCAGCCGGGCAGCCGCGCTCTCGGCATCGCCGCAACCGCGGATGTCGCGCACGCCTTCGGTGAAAGCCGCCACACGCTGCTGGGCCAGCGCTTCGCTGGTACCGGGTGCGAAGCTGATCTGGATCTGCTTGAGGCTGAGCATCGCATCGCGCGGATCGGCCATCAGCACCTGCCGCTTGTCGATCAGGTAGAGGATCGAAAAGCCGCCCGGGATCCGGATCGGGCCGACCAGCTGACCGGGGCTCATTTCCGCGGCCACCGTTTCCAGCTGCGGGTTCTTGAGCTGCGCCAGCTGGATCCAGCCCAGATCGCCGCCAACGGCTGCGGTGGAGGCTTCGGAGAACTGCCGCGCATAGGCCACGAAACTGCCGCCCTGGCGGAGCTGTTCGACGATCTTGCTCGCATTGGCCTCGACCGCGGCTTCGGTTTCGGGCGTGGCCGAAAGATAGATTTCGCCGAGCCGGAATTCCTCGGTCCCGCGCGAGGCCTCGAGCCGTTCGATCAGTTCGGTCACTTCGTCCGACGAGACGTTGACGAAGGGGGCGATATTGCGGCGCAGCAGGCGGTTCCACGCCAGTTCGCCGGTGATCTGCCGCTTGAGCGAGGCGGGCGAGGAGCCGATGGACCGCAAATATTCGTCCATCTGCTCGGCGGCCTGACCGAAATTGCGGGTCGCGACGCTGGTATAGGTCTGCTCGACTTCTGCTGCAGGGACTTCGAGCTCCTGCGCTTCCGCAGCCTGAATCTGCAGCGTTTCGTCGATCAGATTGCGCAGCACCTGCATGCGCAGGCGGACCAGCTCTTCCTCGCTGACCGGCGTCTGGTTGGCCGCCAGCAGCAAAGCCGCCCGCTGGTCGACATCGGTTTCGGTCACGACATAGCCATTGACGACGGCGGTGGCGACGCGGTGGTTGGGATCGCTGTCCTGCAGCATGCTGAGGTCGCTGGGCAGGCCGAGCAAATTGCCCTGGCCCATGGTCTGCTGGGCCTGGCCCGCAATCGGTGCGGCGACGAGGCCGGCCGCTGCGGCAAAGGAGAGCAATCGGGAAATCATGTGTGCAGTCACCTGTCGAACCTGTCTTGCGGCATCGCCGGGATGCCCGAATATGCCGGGCGTCTTGCAGCGGCGCGGCTTAACCAAAGCTGATGATTGCGCGCCGGATAGCGCGTTTGGGCCGGGGTGCCAATAAGCGCAGCCTAGCGGAAACCCAGATTTCTCAGGCTGAAGTAGAACTGGAAGGTATCGCCGCGTTCGGCATCTCCCGCGGTGATGTAATCGCGCCGCCAGGTAACGCCCAGTTCGAGGCAGTCGTCCTGATAGGCGATGCCCAGCCGGGTACGGATCGGATCGAACCCGTCCGATGCCAGCGTGGGGTCCTCCTCGCGGTCGGTCAGGTTGAACACGCCCGAGCCGAACAGCGACCAGTAATTGGCAAAAGCCACCCGCACCGCGCCGCGCAATTCCTCGCGGTCCTGCAGATCCTCTACCTGCGTGATATCGCGGTCGAGCCGGACGTAACCGATCTCGGCATAGGTCCGGCTCGACCCGACGGTGGCGTCGATCTCGTTCCGGCGGATCGCCAGATTGTCCTTGTCCAGCCGGAAGCGGTGGGTGAACTTCAGGAAGTTCTTGTACCGCACCTCGGTCCGGCCGACAAAATCGGAGAACCGTTCGGACAGGCCGGTCCCCACCGGCAGGATGTCGCGGTCGCTGTCGAGACGGTAGGATTGTCCCACATTGGTCTTCAGTTCCCAGTCCGGAATGCGCAGTGACCAGTCGAATCCGTAGGTGACCCGCGCGCCGTCCTCGACCCGGTCGTAGCCGGGGAAGCGGTTGAGCGCGAAGAGGTTGGAATCCTCGAGGTCGATCGCACGGGCATCCTCGTTGGGGATGGCCAGATTCTTGATTGGCGGGGTGGCGACGAATTGCACGCGAGGTGTGAACACCTGCGTGCCGCCGAAGGCTTCGCCGACGAAGGGCCATTGCACGTCGAGCGCGCCCAGCGCCACGCCGCGGTATTCCCAGCCGGGATTCCCGCGATAGCTCGGCGTGGTGGTGAGGTAGTTCTCGTCCGAATGGTAGACGTCGCCGCGCAGCATGCCGGTGAGCGTGACGACCTGGCCAAGCGCGGTCACGCGGCGCAGGTCCCATTGCGCGCGGGCGAAGGCGCGCTGCGTGTCCTGCCCGATATCGCGCATGATCGCGAGCGTGTTGCCCTGCAGTTCAAGCTGTCCGCCGAGGATCTTGGCATCGGGCCGCCAGCGCACGTCGAGCACGGGCAGCGCTATCGGCACTTCGCCTTGCGGCTGGTCAAGCCGCAGGGTCTGTGTGGCCCAGCCTGCCAGCGAGAAATAGGTGTTGCCGGCAATCCGCTCCAGCTCGAGCGTGGAGCGCAGCCGGTCGTCGCGGCTGATGTCGTAGCGGCGTAGGAAGGTGCGGTCGGTGGTGCGGCGGACCGATCCGGTCAGGCTCCAGTCGGGCGTCAGCTGGAACCTGCCATTGGCGAACAGGTAGCCGCGGAATTCCTCCGCGCTGTCGGCCACGCCGGTGAAAGTGGAAATTCGCTGCGAATGGGTGGCGTAACCGGTGATCTGGTAGGCGCCAGCTTCGGTCAGGTGGCGCCACTGACCCGCGACCATCGGTGCCGCCCCGGTATAGACATGGGTGGTCAGCGTAAGGTCTTTGTTGTCGCCGAAGCGCAGGTAATAGCTGCCCGATACCTCGACTCCGTTGCTTTCGGAAAAGCGCAGGTCGGGCACGAGGAAACCCGAAACCGCACCGCCATCGGTGCGGATCGTCAGCCCCGGCAGCGGCAGCAAACGCGCGCCGAACAATTCCAGATAGGCGCCCGAAAAATTGATCCGGCTGGTCTCGGGGTCGTAAACGACGCGCTCGGCGGTGATCCGCCAGCTCGGATCGCGCGGGCAGCCCTGCGGGTCGACGACGGCGCAGCCGCTATAGGCCGCTTCCTCCAGCGCGACGGTGCCGTCGCTTTCGCGAATGCCGCGATTGGCGGCGAGCCGCCCGCCCTGCCGCAGCGCGAGCAGCAGATCGTCCATCGCGCCGGCTTCGAATTCGTCGGTCAGCTCGACCCGTTCGGAAAACAGCTGGTTGCCGTTTTCATCGACGAACCGGACGCGCCCCGTGGCGAGGATTTCGCCGGTCTGCTCGTTCCAGCTGACCGAATCGGCGCGCAGCGACCGGTCGCCGCTGCGCAGCACGACGTTGCCGCTGGCGGTTACGACATCGCTATCGGCACTGTATTCGAGGATATCGGCTTCGAAGTCGATCGCGCGGTTGCCGGCCGCATCCAGCCCGTCATCGCCGGTGGGGGCGGGCGGCGGGTCCAGCCCGGCGCCGGGATCGGGTACGGTGAGCAGATCGTCGGCGCCGGCGCCCTCGTCCAGCGTGGGCCGGTCGGGCTGCGGGTCGCCGGGCTCGCCCTGCGGGTCGATGACGTTGCCGACATTGTCGGCCGCGCGCTGCGCAGCGGCCGGGCTGGCCGCACACAGCGCCAGCGCAATGGCAGTCAGAGTCGCGGGACGGATGGCCTCCCGGATGGCGTGCGGGGCTGTCTCGGCAGGCGGGAGCATCCCTTGCCTATCGCACCGGCCACGCCTAATCGCAATCGCCATCCTCGATGGGCGTGCGCGCAGCGTATCGGCCCTGACCAAAGACAATTCCGGAGATCCCATGCACATTCAGTTCAGCCAGTCCCGCCCGCAGGTTGCGCGCCTTGTTGCGCAAGTTACCGACAAGGACAAGGTTCCCGCTGGGCTGGAAAAGCCGTTCGCCGAAGGCATGGAAGCCGCTCGGTTCAAGGGCAAGGCGGGGCAGGTGTTCGACGGCTTCGTCGAACGCGATGGCCAGGTCCTTCGGCTGGCGCTGGCCGGCCTCGGCGACAAGAGCGATGAAGCCCGGCTCGCCAATTGCGAGAAAGCGGGCGCGGCGCTGGCTGCCAAGTACCAGTCGAGCGGCGACGAGGAACTCGTCCTCGACCTCGCGGACAGCGGCCTGACCGCCGAACAGGCAGCCAGCGTCCTGCTCGGCCTGCGGCTGCGCAACTGGCGCTACGATGTCTATCGCACCAAGATGAAGGACGAGCAGAAGATCACGCTTGCCACCGTCACCGTGATCGGCGCTCCCGAGGGGACCGAGGCCGCGTGGGACGACATGGCGCATGTCGCCGAGGGCGTCGAGTTCACCCGCGTGCTGATCACCGAACCGGCGAATATCCTGTACCCGGAAAGCTTCGTCGAGCGCTGCCGCGAACGCTTCGAAGGCACCGGCGCCGAGCTGATCGTGCTGGACGAGGCGCAGATGGAAGAGCTCGGCATGGGGTCGCTGCTGGGCGTCGGTCTCGGGTCGGAGCGCGAATCGCGCATCCTCGCGATCCGCTGGGACGGCGGCGAACCGGGGGCCGCCCCGACCGCCTTCGTCGGCAAGGGCGTGACCTTCGACACCGGCGGCATCTCGATCAAGCCGGGCCCGGGCATGGAAGACATGAAATGGGACATGGGCGGCGCAGGCGCCGTGGCGGGCGCGATGCTGGCGCTGGTCGGGCGCAAGGCCAAGGCCAATCTCGTCGGCGTGGTCGGGCTCGTCGAGAACATGCCCGATGGCAAGGCGCAGCGTCCCGGCGACGTGGTCACGAGCATGAGCGGACAGACCATCGAAGTGCTCAACACCGATGCCGAAGGGCGGCTGGTGCTGGCCGATGCGCTTCACTGGACGCAGGAAGAATTCAAGCCCGCGCGCATCCTTGATTTCGCAACGCTGACCGGCGCCATGATCATCGCGCTCGGCCACGAGTTCGCGGGCGTCTTCTCGAACGATGACGCGCTTGCCAGCCAGCTGCACGATGCGGGCGAGGTGACCGGCGATCGCAACTGGCGCCTGCCGATCGGCCCGGCCTATGACAAGCTGATCAATTCGCCGATCGCCGACATGAAGAACATCGGCGGGCGCGCCGCTGGATCGATCACCGCCGCGCAGTTCCTGCAGCGCTTCATCGCCGACGGGACGCCTTGGGCGCATGTCGACGTGGCGGGGATGGTCTGGTCGGACAAGCCGGGCCGGACCTGGGGCAAGGGCGCGACCGGTTACGGCGTGCGCCTGCTCGACCGGTTCGTTCGCGACACGCTGGAAGGCTGACGGATATCATGGCCAAGGGTACCGGCAAGATGCGGCGGATGGGCGACTTGCCCAGCAAGACGTGCCTGACCTGCGGCTTTCCGTTCACGTGGCGCAAGAAATGGGCGCGGGACTGGGAAGGGGTCAAATATTGCTCGGACAAATGCCGCCGCAACAAGCCATCCTCGTCGGGTGAGGCGGCGGGCCCCGAATGACCACGACCCGCGTCGATTTCTACCAGCTCAGCCGCGATCCGGTGGACGTGACCGTGGCCAAGCTGGCCCGCAAGGTGTTGCAGGCGGGCGAGCGGCTGGTGGTCGTCAGCGGCGACGACGCGCAGCGCACGCATCTGTCGCAACTGCTCTGGCAGCAGGGCGGGGCGGCCTTCCTCGCCAACGGCATGGCCGGCGGGGCGCATGAAGCGCGCCAGCCGATCCTGCTGTCGGGTACCTGCAGTTCGCCCAATGGCGCGCGCATGGCCCTGATCGCCGATGGAAGGTGGCGCGAAGAGGCGCTGGAATTCGACCGCGTCCTGCTGCTGTTCGATGCCGCCCAGCGCGACGCGGCCGCGGCTTTGTGGCGCCGCTTCGCGCAGGACGAGACGATCGACAACCGCATCAACAAACAGGATGAACACGGCAGTTGGCGCGAGGGTCGCTGACGGAACCGTTGCGCGCTTCAAGCATCGATAGGGCATGACACGCAGCCCGCCCGCCGCCCGCCTCGCCGCTTTCACTGCCGCCGCGCTGGCAGTTGGGGCCTGCGGGGGCGAAGCCGAGAACGCGGGCGAGAATGGCGGTGACGGCGCCGAACCGCGCGGCTCCTACGATATCGATGCGGAAACGGGCGAAACCCGCGCGCGGCATACGGGCGACGACGGCACGGTCACGACCATGCGTTCGGGCGAGCGCGTCCCGGTCGAACTGCCCGCGGGGTTTGCCCTCTATCCCGGCGCACGGGTGACCAACAACACGCGGGTGGAACAGGCCGCTGGCGTGCTGGTCCTGCTGACGCTGGAGAGCGCCGCGCAACCGGCGGATATGGTGACGTATTATCGTGAACAGGCAGCCAGTGCCGGGATCGACGTGGCGACGTCGCTCGACAGTGGGCCGATGACGATGATCGGCGGTGAAAACGCCGACGGCACCAGCTTCTCCTTCACCGCGACGCGCGAAGGCGAGGTCACCCGGGCGCAGCTGTCGATCGGACGTGGTCTCGAATGAAACTTGCCCGGGCGGGCCCGCGGCGCTAGGGGCGCGCGCGAGAATTTTCTCCCCCGCATACTCCACGCAAGGAAATCACCATGGCGGTTACCCGCACCTTTTCGATCATCAAGCCCGATGCCACGCGCCGCAACCTCACCGGTGCGGTCACCAAGATGCTGGAAGAAGCCGGCCTGCGCGTCGTCGCCTCGAAGCGCATCCAGATGACCCGCGAGCAGGCCGAAGGCTTCTACGCGGTGCACAAGGAACGTCCCTTCTTCGGTGAACTGGTCGACTTCATGATCTCGGGCCCGGTCGTCGTGCAGGTTCTCGAAGGCGAAGACGCGGTCAAGCGCAACCGCGACGTGATGGGCGCAACCAACCCGGCGGATGCCGATGAAGGCACCATCCGCAAGACCTATGCCGAATCGATCGAAGCCAATTCGGTTCACGGCTCGGACAGCGACGAAAACGCCAAGATCGAAATCGACTTCTTCTTCAACGAAGACGAAATCGTCGGCTAAAAGCCTCTGCGGCCATGTCTTTTGGCCGCACATCATTTGTTTATAGGCTCAGGGGGCGATCCGTTCTAGGATCGCCCCCACTATGGTCTTCGGCTTCTTGAACAAGCGCCTGTCGCGCAAGTCCCGCGCGAAGATGGTCGGCCAATTGGTCGATGCATTGAACAGGTTCGATTACGAAGCGGTCGAAAGGCTGATCTCGCCCGACATGAAGGTCGTCGATGCGGGTGGGTACAGGCTGGAAGGCGCCGCAGCGGTTATCGACGCCGACCGCACCTTCCGCGAGCAGGCCGACCGCCCGCAGATCATCGTCGATACGCTCGACCACTGGGGCAAGGGAATGCTCCTGCGGGGCCATCTGGAAAGTCCGATGGCGGAAATCGACGGGCCGCTGATGTGGCGGATCGAATTCACCGGCAATCGTATCGGCCTGATCGAAACCACCCGCCCGCTTGACCGGATGACAGCACCGATGTTCGCCTCCCGGCGCAGCGCCCAGGCGGCCCGCTAGGCGGCCTCGCCCGCGGCGAAATTCTCGATCTGCACCTTGTGCGCCGTATGGCTGCCGGCCGCGGCCTTGCGCTGTTCGCGCCGCATCGCGGCCAGTGCAGCGCCCGATAGCGGCATGTCCAATGCAGCATAGACGTGGCCGATCTCGGCTTCCCAGTCCGCATTCAGCCGATCGAAATCGACATGCGCAACCTGTCCGGCAAAGCCCGCCAGTGCGCGTTCGATCCGCTGCTGGCGCAGTGCCAGCTTGCGCTGCCATTCGGCGGTGATGGCGGACAGGTCGCGGCGTGTGCTCTGGGGCGCCATCTGGCTCGCCACTAGCGATACCGAACTCTCGACGATCGCGGCCGCGTCGCGGTGCGTCACCACCAGCCGCGCACCGGGGAAGTGCTGCAGCAGCGCGGGCAGGTCTTCGGCGAATTGCGGGCATTTCAGCACCCGCGGGCGGTCGGCATTACCCATCGTCGCCGCGTCCGTCCGCAGGATGCGTGCGAATTCGGCATAGACCGGACCGGGATCGCGCGCCTCGCTCCACGCCACGAAGGACGGGATGTGCCACTGTGCCTCGAAGGTCGCGGGCGATAGCGCTGCGGCAAGCCAGCCGATTTCCTCGTCGATACGGGTCGAACCGAACGGATGCAGCGCATCGAGCCAGGGATTGATCCGCCGCGCGATCGCCAGCGCCGCGGCGGCCTTGAGGGGGCGCCAGTCGGGCGTAACCGGAACCGGGTTGTGGCTGTCGCAGAACCGCGTACCGGCATGGTCCGGGTCCGCGGCCAGGAGCCGGTGCATTCGCGTGGTGCCCGCGCGCATCTGTCCGACGACGACGATCGGGGATGCGATGTCACCCTGCGGCAAGCTCGGGTCGGTTCGCCATGCGCGGCCAAGTGCATGCCGCTTGCGGATGGCCGAGGTCAGCTGGCCATAGGCCATCGTGTGGCCCAGCGCATTGAGTTCGGCTTCGCAGCGCAGGCTGGCGCACAGGCGTTCGAGGCGCAGGCGGAAGTCGGCAACTTCTGCCTCGCTGCGGCCCGCATGTTCGTCCTGCGCGGCAAAACCGCGGCTGCCCACCTGCCAGAGATATTCGGGGTCGAGCGGCGGCTTGGCGGTGATGCCCTTGCGCCACAGCGCGCCCACCGCGCGGTCGGCCCAATCGGCGGCGCGGGCGGTGGCCAGCGGATGGGGGCGCGGCGGCATGGCCATCGTGCTCAGGAAGCGTCCGCGGTGTCGAGCAGGCCGGCGATGCTCTTCGGGGCTACCTGCTGCCAGCTGCGCCGCAGCCAGTGGGCGACATCGTCCCAGTCGAGGTCCGCCCGGTTGAGGATGACGCCGATCCATCCACTGGCGCCGTAATAGGCCGGCTTGTGATAGGCATGCGGCTGTGCCTCGACCAGTGTTTCCAGTTCGTCCAGCCCAGCGCATTTCACCAGCAGTGAGACGTGGGGGGCGCCGTGATGCCGGTCGGAGAAATGGGCGAAGAACTTGCCCGATTTCTCGGTCCCGACCCGAAAGCCCGGCGCACCGTGACTTTCGCGCTCATGTGTTTGCGGCAACGCCAGCGCCAGCGTGCGCACGCGGGCCAGCAGGTGTTGCGGGTCGTTCCAGCGCGAAACGTAATCGGCCAGAACGCGGGGATAGAGCTGGTGCTCGGCCAGCCGGACGCGGGCGGCCAGCGCAGCGGGTGTGTCGCCGGGCTGGATCGCAATCGCGATCTGGCCGAGGATTTCGCCCGCATCGAGCTCTTCGGTCACCAGGTGGACACTGGTCCCGCCGTGGCTATCGCCCGCCGCAATCGCGCGCGCATGCGTATCGAGCCCGGGATAGGCGGGCAGCAGCGAGGGGTGGATATTGAGCATGCGTCCCTCCCAGCGTCCGACGAAGCCGGGCGTCAGGATGCGCATGTACCCCGCCAGCACGATATATTGCGCGCCGGCATCGCGCGCCGCCCGTTCCATGGCCGCATCGTGGTCTTCGCGGGCCATGCCCGCGTGTGCCAGCGCGAAGGTGGGGACCCCTTCGGCCCGGGCCAGCGCAAGCGCGGGGGCGGCGGGATCGTTGGCTGCGACAAGTGCGATTTCATAGGGCGAACCGGGCAGGCGGCTGGCATAGAGCAGCGCCGCCATATTGGTGCCCGTGCCCGACACGAACACGGCGACCTTGGCGGTGGCCGTCGCGTGCTCAGGCAAGATGCGCCGCCGACCAGTCCTCGCGCGCGGCCCAGGTGCCGGCCGTGCCGTGCACGCTGCATCCCTTGTCGCCCGCCTCGATGCGGCCCACAGCCAGCACGGTTTCGCCCGCGTCCTCGAGACGGGTGCGAACGATTTCGGCATTGGCGGGTTCGACCGCGAGCACCATGCCCACCCCGCAATTGAAGGTCCGCGCCATTTCGGCGGGTTCGATATTCCCCTGGGCCTGGAGGAACGCCATCAGGCCCGGTTGCTCCCAGCCATCGGCTTCGACATGGGCATGCGCACCCTCGGGCAGGACGCGGGGGATGTTTTCCAGCAGGCCGCCGCCGGTGATATGCGCCATGGCGTCGACCAGCCCGTCGCGCACCAGCGGCAGCAGGCTGCGCACGTAGATCCGCGTCGGTTCGATCAGTGCGTCGATCAGCAGGCGGTCGCGATCGAACAGGGCCGGGCGGTCGAGTTTCCAGCCCTTGTCCTGCGCCAGCCGCCTCACCAGCGAATAACCGTTCGAGTGCACGCCCGAACTGGCGAGGCCAAGCAGCAGGTGGCCGGGCGCGACGCGTTCGCCGGTCAGCTGTTCGCCGCGCTCGACCGCGCCGACGCAAAACCCGGCGAGGTCGTAATCGCCCGCGGCGTACATGCCGGGCATTTCGGCGGTCTCGCCCCCGATCAGCGCGCAGCCGGCCTGTTTGCAGCCCTCGGCGATGCCCGCGATGACGCGCTCGGCCACGCCGTTTTCCAGCTTGCCGGTGGCGAAGTAATCGAGGAAGAACAGCGGTTCGGCGCCCTGGACGATCAGGTCGTTGACGCACATGGCGACGAGGTCGATGCCCACCGTGTCGTGACGGTCGCTGTCGATGGCCAGCTTGAGCTTGGTGCCCACACCGTCATTGCCCGCGACCAGCAAGGGATCCTTGTACCCGGCTGCCCTGGGGTCGAAAAAGCCGCCGAAACCGCCGATCTCGCCATCCGCACCGGGACGCATCGTGGCCTTCACCAGCGGGCCGATCGCCTTGACCAGCGCATTGCCCGCCTCGATCGAAACACCCGCCTGTTCGTAGGTGTAGGAAGGGCTGCTGCTGCGCGGTTGGTCACTCATCTGACCCGCCTTACGCTTTCGCGCTTGGATTTCCAGAAGCCTTTCGGCAAAAGGCGCCCTGTTTTCCCCATGATCCGACCGATATCCTCCCCCTTCGCGTTCCGCCGCTTCGCCATCCTCGCCGTGGTCCTGGCCACGCTGTGCGCGCTCAGCGTGGTCGTATGGGCGCAAGTCGGCGGCGAACGCGGGATCGCCCCGGTTGCCTCGAGCAGCGATATCGAAGTGTCGGGAATCGAAGTCGATGTCCGTGCCGAAAGCGGCATCGCCGCGCGCGAACAGGCCTGGGAAGAGGCGCAGCGCAAGGCCTGGGACCGCCTCGAAGGCCCCAGCCTCAGTGATTCGCAGATCGCCGGCCTGGTTTCCGCCGTGGTCATCGAGCGCGAACGGCTGGGACCGAGGCGCTACATCGCCACGCTCGGAGTGGTGTTCGACCGGCAGCGCGCGTCGCGCTATCTCGGTTCAGAAGGCGAAGCGACGCGCTCGGCGCCGATGCTGCTGCTGCCGGTGACCGTGTCGGCAGGCACGCAGATGGTCTACGAGCAGCGCAATCCCTGGCAGCGCGCCTGGGCCGGCTATCAGGCAGGACAAAGCCGGATCGATTATGTCCGCCCGGCGGGTGCCGGGGGGGATTCGCTGCTGCTGACCTATGGCCAGACCGGGCGCCGCAGCCGCACCTGGTGGCGCAATGCGCTCGACCAGTTCGGCGCTGCCGATGTGCTCGTCGCCATTGCGAGCCTGCGGTACACCTATCCCGGCGGGCCGATCGAGGGCACGTTCACGGCGCGTTTTGGCCCCGACAACGCCTATCTCGACGGGTTCGACATGACCGCGGCATCGCCCGCCGAACTTCCGACCATGCTCGAACGCGCCGTGGTGCGCTTCGACCGGATCTTCGAACTCGCGCTGGCCGAAGGCAAGCTGCGGCCCGACCCAACGCTCGACATCGGCACGCCCGAACTCGATCCCGCGCTCCAGCGGCTGCTCGACCTCGGCCGCGCACTGCGGGCGCAGGAGCAGGCTGCGGCTGCCGCGGCATCGCAGCCCACTGCCGAAAGCGGCGATGCGATCACCGCAGCGCCCATCCAGACGCCGCCGCCCGAAGGATCGGTCGCGCTCTACACCGTGCAGGTCGCCACGCCCGATGCCGCCAGTTTCGACGGCGCGGTCTCCAGCGTGCGCGGAACGCCGGGCGTGCGGGCGACGGGCATCCGCAGCACTGCGATCGGCGGAACCTCGATGATGACAGTCAGCTATTCCGGTTCGATCGGCGAACTGGCCGATGCCCTGCGGGCACGCGGCTTCACCGTCCGCCAGGGCAGCAACGCGCTCGCCATCAGCCGCTGATTCGCGGGCGATGACCTCGCAGATCGCTCTTCCGCTGATTCCGGCCGGCGCCGGCGAGCCGTCCTCGATCGTGATCGGATCGGGCAATCGCGCAGTGGTCGAAGCGCTGGCGGCGCCGGCCAGCTGGCCGTTCCGCACCGCCATCCTCCATGGGCCGCCGCGCGCGGGCAAGTCGCTGTTCGCGCGCTGGTTCGCCGCGCAGCAGGCGGGGGAGGCGATCGACGATGCCGAAACGCTTGACGAGACCGCGATCTTCCATCGCTGGAACCGCGCGCAGGAAAGCGGCATCCCACTGCTGCTGGTGGTGGGCGACGGGGGCTGGGACATTGCCTTGCCCGACTTGCGCAGCCGGATGGGGGCTGCATTGCAGCTCGAAATCGGGCCACCCGACGATGCGCTGGCGACCGACCTCATGCTGTCGCATGCCGCCCAGCGCGGTCTGGTCCTGGGCGAGGGTGCACCCGCCTATCTCGTGCCGCGAATGGAACGCAGCTATGCCGCGATCGAGAAAATCGTTGGCGAAATCGACCGGCTGAGCCTTGAACGGCAGGTTCCCGCCACCCTATCTGTATGGCGTGATGCACTGGAAGCGGTGCAGGGCCCGGACCAGGGACGCTTGCTTTAACCGCTTCCCGATGGGAGAATAGTGCCCATGTTCGAACGGCTAGTCGCCTATCTCGACAGCGTGAAGGCACGCGATCCGGCTCCCCGCAGCCGCTGGGAAGTGCTGACCTATCCCGGTGTCTGGGCGGTGTTCTACCACCGCATCGCGCATTGGCTGTTCGAAGCGGAACTGTTTTTCCTCGCCCGGCTGGTCAACCACTGGAGCCGGATGGTCACTGCAATCGATATCCACCCGGGCGCGAAGATCGGCAAGAACCTGTTTATCGATCACGGCTTCTCGGTGATCGGCGAAACCGCCGAGATCGGCGACAACGTGACGATCTACCAATGCGTGACGCTGGGCGGCACCAATCCGACCAACGGCAAGGGGGGCAAACGCCACCCGACCATCTCGGACGAGGTGATCATCGGCTCCGGCGCGCAGGTAATCGGCCCGATCACGGTCGGCCGCCGCGCGCGCATCGGTGCCAATGCGGTCGTCACCGACGAGGTGCCCGAAGGCGCCACAATGATCGGCCTCAAGGCGCGCAGCACGCTGGTGCCGGCCGAACAGTGGCTCAAGGAATTCATTCCCTACGGCACGCCGTGCGACGATCCGTGCGAACCCAGCCGGGATTGCATCGAGAAGCTCGACAGCGAGCTGAAGGCACTGCGCGCCGAAGTCGCCGCGCTGCGCGCAGAACGCGAACCGGCCCAGCGCAACGGGACTGCCGATTGATGGGTTCTTTCGGCGATACGGTCGTCGCCTTCCCGGGTCGCAAGCCGCTGCAGATCGGTTTCAGCCGCGAGGAACTGACGCGGATCCTCGATCTCTACGGGCGGATGGTCGCAGCCGGGCAGTGGCGCGATTACGCGATGGATTTCACCAAGGATTGCGCCGTGTTCGCCGCATTCCGGCGCGCGGCGGAACGGCCGCAGGCGCGGATCGAGAAACGCCCCGCCTTGCGCAACAAACAGGGTATGTGGACGCTGTTCGGCGAACATGGCCAGGTGCTCAAGCGCGGTCACGAATTGCCCGGCGTGATCGCGCCAATGGAACGGCGCCTGCTCAAGACGGTCGACAGCTAGGCAGCGGCCGATACGAAAAGGGCCCGCGCCGCAGCACGAGCCCCTTCCTCGACAAATTGCAAAGCGGATCAGCCGCGGGCGCTGCCCGGGCCGGTTCCGGTGACCTTCTGCATCGCGGTCAGGATCGCGCCCGACTGCTCGCTGCCCGACTGCGGGGCCTTGAGGTTGGAGAAGTCGCTGATCTTGTCCCAATTGGCAGCGAAGCCTTCGACGGTGCGCTCTTCATCGGTGAGCCAGACCGCGTCGTTCATGACGGTCCAGGCCGAGTGGAAGCCGCCCGCACCCGCGCCGACGATGGCGTTGGTGGGCGCGTCTTCGCTGACGAGGAACAGCGCGGCCGGGACCACATTCACCGGGTCGAACAGCTTGAAGGCTTCTTCGGGGAAGAGGTCTTCGGTCATGCGGGTGCCCGCCACCGGCGAGATCGTGTTGACCTTGATGTTGTACTTGGCGCCTTCGAGCTGCAGCGTCTTCGTCAGGCCGGCGAGGCCCAGCTTGGCGGCACCGTAGTTGGCCTGGCCGAAATTGCCGAACAGGCCGGTCGACGAAGCGGTCATCAGCACGCGGCCATAGGCCTGCTCGCGCATGGTTTCCCATACAGCCTTGGTGACGTTTGCCGAACCGTTGAGGTGGACGTCGACGACGAATTCGAAATCATCCATCGTCATCTTGGCGAAGGTCTTGTCGCGCAGCACGCCGGCATTGTTGATGACGACGTGG
>Ga0098073_1000406_pt1 | contig 15299 bp, 15 predicted proteins | sample 31_taG_FD_75060 | JGI IMG/M metagenome (GOLD analysis project Ga0098073, IMG submission 75060) | Marine viral communities from the Gulf of Mexico - 31_GoM_OMZ_CsCl metaG | ecosystem: Environmental > Aquatic > Marine > Oceanic | place: Gulf of Mexico | collected 2015-07-12
AGGGAATGAGAGTTATTACCCTCACTCCCCTTTTGTGATTATGAAATATGTAAGTATTATGCTACTACTTCAAGTTGAACTCCTGAATTAGCAGAGGCTAACCAAGCATTCATAAATGTTTCAAAGTCAGTATCACGAGCATTTGCTACAACTTTAACCAGATATTGATCATTATCAAATGTTCCAGAAGGATTACTTTTACGAGGAATACTGTGTAGAATATGATATACTACATAAGAATTTGCACGAGCAATCTCTGGACCACCTGCATTAGAAGAACCTAAAACAGTGTCTAAAGTTACTTCACGCATTCTTGGATCATCATACCAGTTTTCTTGTCTGTATCCTTTTACAAGAATTAATTCACGAACAAGAGTTTCACCATATCCTTTTCCTTGAACAGCTAATTGAGCAGTGTTAATGTCAAAACAAGAAACATCACAACGATTGTCTCCAAGGTCATTTGAGTTATTAGCATAAGATGCTGCAGAAGCGTAAATCTTAATAGGCTCCTTCTCAAAGTGATCTTTAGGATTGAAAGAACAGTCACCAAATACTGTATCAACATAAGCTCCAATAATTTGAAGACATCCGTTAATAGCACTAGCTCCTGCACCTACAGTTGGAGTGTAAGTATCAGAAGTTACAGCATCATAAACTGTTACATCTGCACCACTTGATACTGCAGGTAAAACTACAGCATTACCTTGTAAATCAACAACATCAACAGTACCAGCACCTGTACCTGATACATGAGCAGGATCAACATAATAAACTTCTCCATTGAAAAGTACACGATCACCAGCATCAAAATCATCAATTGCAGTAAGTGTTAATGTATTACCACCTGCAGGGTCTGCAGTAGTAGTAGTTGTAGTTTCTTCAAACCAAACTACAGCTTGGATAAATTGGTTAAGGAATGGAACAGTAGCATTACCAGAACCACTGGTAAAGATAGAGGCTCCGCCATTGATTTGGTCTGCCCATCCTAAAAGAACCAACATTGGATCAATTGGATTGTTAGCATCATCACAACAAGGAGTTTTATAACTCAATGTTTGATACAAGTTGTGAGTAAGGAAGCGAAGTGTAGGTGAACCTTTAATGTCAATGCGAAGATCATAAACAGTATCACAAGCAATCTCACAATTGTTTGTACAAATGTCTACAATTTCATTTACTGCATCAGCAGGTTCTGTAACGTAAAATTCACTAACGTATTTAGCATTGATTCCTTTTGTCTTTACAGTCTCTTGGTATCCACCATGAAAAGGACCAATTTTATCGTTAGTATAAAAACTACCTTGCGCCAAATAAATCATTGGTACAGATTGGTAGGTTGGTGCTGGAGCAGAAAAATCAACTGTAAGATTAGTTGCTGCATTCACACCTGCGACTTGACCAGCTTGTAAAGTTGTAGTCAAATCACCAGCGGTTTGATAGAAAGGAACTGTTGTGCCCTCTCTGTCTGTTGCTACGAGCATTTTCTTAAATGCATGTGGAAAATAAGCCATGTGTTAAAAAATTAATTAATAAAAAAAAAACTATTTCAAAAATAAGAGCTTATATTTTGTTGAATTAAATAAACTCTTAATATTGTCTAAATCATTTACGACCTCAGTGTAAGGCATCATCTGTTGTAGCATTGATACTTTACCACTCAGCTCTCTTATATAAGATACTGCATCTTCTACAGAATTCAAAGCTTTTGCGTAATTTTCTTCTTCAAAATCTAAAATTACTTCTGCGGCCCCTTGATAACCTTCTAATACAGCGTCTGTTAAGCCAGGTAATTGCTCATATAAATCTCCTAAAGCCTTATGTGCAGCATATGCACCCTGACCATTAACTTTAAGATGTAACTTGTGAAAAGCAGCTGCAGCATCAAGCAACTTACCTCCACAATAGGCAACTCTATCATCTAAGCTCATTTCTTCATATGACATAGATGATGGTTTAGTTGCTAACCCTCTTTTACGAGGTCCTGCCATTGCATAAGTTTCAAAATCCATTTTTATTCATTTGTTTGAGCTTCAGCTTTACTTCTCTGATATTGAGTAATATATTCTGTGTCACCTGCTAAAATTGCAACAGCAGATTCTAAAATCAATTCAGCAATGTCGTCTTTAAACTCACATGTTACATTATTTGTTATTGGATTTCCTGTACTTAAATCTACGCATCCTTCAAACTGAACAGTTCTAGGTCTTCTGTAAAATGTAAGATTAGGATCTTCAATTTCAAATTCATTATTTGTATATATTCTAATTCTATTTCCTTGTAAAGTACAAAATGTTTCTCCCCATTCAGCACTTGGTTTTGTAAACTCATTTCCTAGAAGTATGTCTACATTTGCAACCTCTTCTAAGAATACTACCATTTTTCTAGCAGGGCAACAATCTGTTTTAGCATCTAAACTAATACGTTTGAAATACAAATAATTTTCAGGTAAAATCTGTGTTTCATAATATCTATTCTTTTTTGCAGAAGTTAAATTTAACTGTGTAAGTAAAATTTGTATATCATCCATCTGCATTTTAGAACTTTCATCAGAATCAGTAGACTGAGCAGTAGGATCAATCTGTCTTCTAACCCACTCTATTTGAGCTTTATTAAATGCCTCAGCTATTTGCCAGCATTCTAGGTTATCATAATCAAATGATCCTAACTTGTTAAGTCTTTCTTTTACTTTTATTTGTAAAGTGTTGTTATCCATTATACCAATAGTTCTCTACATTCTTAGTTAAATCTGCAAGAATTTCTTCATTTAGTGGATTTTTTAAATACTCAACTATATCTGAAGGATTCTTTCCTAACATTGTGCTACTTTTTAAATGATAAATATAACCATCAGGTTTTGTAGCTAAAACTTTATACCAAGTTGCATCTTTAACTAATGCTCTTAATTTTAAAGTTTCCATGTCAAGTTTTACAATATTTAAAAATTCTTGAGCTGTTCTCTTTTTATTTTTATCTGCAGATTCTCCATTTATGTAAGAATCCATATTATCATAAAGAACATCCAAAGGAGTTGTCTTTTTATATTGTACAGAGTTTGCATCTAACACTTTACAAACTAAAAATAGTTTATCAGCATTTTTGTCAAAGAGCTTTTGAAGTTCTGCTAAAGCTTTATTTCTAAGTTTTTTATACTCAGTTTTTACTCCTACAGTTTCTTCAAATTTATCAAGGTAAAACTTTTTATTACCTGAGTTTTTTGCCTCTTCAAAGGATTTTGCACATAGACTAAATCCCCCAGCTTCAATTGCTTTTAATTTTATAAGATCATAAGGATCTTTCATTGGGTCAAGAAAAATAGGTTCATTTCCAAATCTCATTATAATCTTACCCCAAAAAGTATCATTGTTTGGTCTTAATAATTGAACCTTGTTCCAAAAATCTGGATCCTTTGGATCAATAACATTAGATGCCAATTCTTTTTCTAATTGAGAAACTGTTTCTCTTATTTGTTTAATCTTAGCTTCTTTCTCATCTTCTGGTAAATTTTTTACATCAGGTGCAAATTCATTTAATCCAGTAACATATCTTTTAATTCCATTCTGTAAAAGGCATGCTAGAGGTTCTTCATGTACAACACCTTCAAATAATACCATGTCATACTTTTCAAGACCCATGTTTTCTTTTCCATTAACATAAGGTCTAACGCTAATCTTGTTGTTCCCTCTCTTAAGAGAGTTGTGTTTTTCAATAATGTTTACGTCCATAATTTTAAGTTTTATTTTTTCTTCTTCTTGTAACATTAGTTTCACATTTCTGCTACTTAGCTCCCAAGCCACGTCAAGGCTGTTACTTTTGGGAGTAAACCTAGGAAGCGAACTTCCCAGGCTTGAGTTGGGTGTTTAGCTTTCACTAAACTGAGGAGGCGGAATCTCCTAAGCAGAAGGAAGGGATAAGGACTATCCCTATTCTGCGCTATGTGTTAGAATTATTAGAACGATCCTCCAGTGATTGGATTTCTCATAACAATCTTCAATACTTTAGTTGGGTCTTTTACCCAGATTGAAGGCATTGTTTGAGTCATCATCACACGATATCCATTAAAGTTTCCAGAAGACTGGAATCCTTGACTTCTACCCATATAATCCATAGTACCATTTTGATAGAACCATTTAAGTTCATTATCCCACTTCAACTTCAACAAGAAGATGTTGTCATTTGTGTTTTCAGTGATATCAAAAATGATAAAGTTATAAGAAGATAATGGGAATCCATCAATAATTGGGTTCTCAATATCATTAGTATGAACGTTGTCAAACGCTGGATTCAATACAAACTTAACATTTGCTAAGAATGGAATTGTGTAGCTTGTGAAAGCAAATCCAAAGTTTAAGTCCATAGCATTGTTACCAGAAATGGCACCAACACCTGATTTGTCCATATTAACTACTTGAGCTGTTCCAAATGCTTCATTCTTAATAGCTTCGTTAACTTGTTTCATACCAGCCATACCAGTCTGAACAATAAGTTGACGTTGTGGATCTGGTCCTTTAAACTCAACTTTACCATTAAAGAAGTTAAAGATTTCAGCACGGAATAAATCAAGGCTAAATCCTCCAGGGTTGTAAATTCGCTTGTATGCGTTGTCAAGCTGTCTCCAAAGTCCAACAGATAATCTGATATCATCTGGTCCATCTTGCTTAATTCTACCTCCTTGTCCCCACATTAAGTAAGTTTCAATGTCAGTAGCAACTTTTGTCAAGTGAGCAGCTTCCATTTTAGTTACAAATGAACGGCTAAGATCACCTTTATCATAAGCTTTCTTGATATAATCTTTACCAAGAGTCTTAACCATTGTATCAATGTCAGTGATTGATGGATCAATGTTCTTATCAAAAGAACGCCAAATCTCAGTTACAGGAACTGAACCATCAGCATTCATTCCACCTTTCATCATCATCTCTGCACGAGAAGATACTGAATAGTGAACATGAGCCTCAGCACCACCAACATAGTTGTAGTACTCACGGTATCCTGCACTCAATTCACCAATGTCTGAGAATCTTTCTCCATATTCTCCTCTAGCAGAAGCTTTTCTGAAGAATTTAGTTCCAGGAGCAAGATAAGCATGATCTAAAGATGCAGCGTTATCATTGTTTACTAATTCTACTGTATAGATGAATCCATCATTTGAAGGAAGGATATCTTCAGCAGTAATATAAAGTTCAAGACCATTATATTTGTCATAAGTGATAATATCACCATGTCCAAATACTCGTCTGTTAAGCTTGATCCTGAATGATGTACCATCAACTCCAAGAACAGCTGCTGGGTCTTCAATGTCCTCAGTGATATAAGGAAGATCCTGTACTACAGGAGTTTGCCACTTATACTCACCTTTAGCATTGTCAACCAAAATTGTGTTTTTACCACCAAAAGATGACATTTGATAAAGAGGCATCTCTACTTTTTGAGTCATAGCCCAAAGGTCTACAGGACCCAAGTCCATAGGCTCAGATGTCTTCATCATGTTCAAAAGGTGGTATGAATCTACGTGGGAAGATACCTTATAATTGGTATCTCGTAGAAAAATCCCATTGTTTAAAACTGGTGTTGCCATGTGTTATAAATTATTAAATTAAAAATTAAACTATTTGCGATTAAATATATTTCTAGGTTGTTTCCTAATTGTTCTTCTTTCACTTGCTTCAGATCCATAATCACCTGATGATGATAATCTTCTGCTTTGTTCTGTTTTTAGTTGCTTTACTGTTTCATTTGTAGCTTGATTTGAAAACTGACTACCAATAGATCTTTTATAATCTTGAGGGTCAGATAGTAACCACAAAGCCTCAGCTATTAAATCATATCTTTGGTTTTTACCAAATTGATACTCTTCAAGCAATCTTCCTAAAAGATTTGTACGATTTCCAGATAAACTTTCATACTTTACAGTTGTAAGCTCATCCCAAAGAAACTTCTGCTTATCAGAACTTAATTTTAAACCATTCAATTCTCCAGGCTTCAATGTATTATAGATGTTATCCATGTATGCTTGCTTTTGAGCAACTTGTTGTTTTTTAAACTCTTCTTGCTGGGCAAGCTTAGATGCTAAAACTTTTTGTTGCATTGCGTCTAATTTTGGTTTAAACTGCTTTGCTTTTTTAGCAAGTGTTCCATTATCTACCCATTCTTTAATTTGGTCTTCTAGCAATTCTCTGTCGCCTTCTCCAAAATTAGTAGCCATCAAGTAATCTCTTACTATATATTCTTGATGAGCATCATTATTAGGATCTAAAGTTCTTTTTTCTTCTACCTGAGCAAGAGCTCTAAACAATCCCTTCATGTCTGTTCCACCTTTTGCTACATATTCAGCTGCATATTTAAGCTCATCTGGCAATGCTTCAAAAAACTCTCTTGGAACATTTTGAGAAATCATTTTTTCTCTTTCTTCAAAATTTGCAGTTAAAAGCTCTTTCCAATCATCTTCTGAATACTCAGAGTAAGGCTTGTCATCTTCAAATCCTAATAATACTCCTTCTTCAATTAACTTCTCAAAAGTAGAAGCCATTTTAGTTGTAGCTTTCTTTTTAGCTACAGGATCAGTTTCATTTTTAATACTTTCTAACTGATCATCTAATTCTGATATAGCTTCATCTGCTTCTGAAATATCTTCATTTTCAGATTTATCTAAAAAGGTTAAGTCTGATTCTTTTTCTACTGAAAAAACAGTTTTAGGTCTATCATCCTGAACTCTTTCTTTAGAAGGATCATCTTCATTATCTGAAGTAACAACTGACTCTGCACCAGGCATTGGTAAAAAGTCATCTATATTTACATCTTCAAGTGTGACATTAGAAACTTCTTCTGTTCCCATGCTCGTTTGCATTTTGTCATCTGTCAAGTTATCATTCATACGCTTTTGTTTATTGGTTTTTTACTTCTTCTTTCAATAATAATTTAGCAAATAAACTTCAAAAATTTACATTACGCAAGTGTATAAATAGAATTATTTTGCACTATATAGCTATGTCTATTTTTCTTTTTTATTATCGCTCTTTACATCGTACTTATTCTTATTAGTTTTAGCTATTTCTAATTGAGTATTAGCTATTTTTTTACGTGTTTCTAATTCTTCTCTCTTTAATTCATTTTCTCCTTGCTTTTCTATACGTCTATTAAGTTCTTTTTCTTCTGAAAGCGACTGATCTCTATCACGAGCATTCTTTTTATCTAAATACTCAAGAGTATCTATATAGTCAGAACGCTTATTCTCATCTCTATCATTCATAGCAGTATAACCTGCTGATCTGATTTCTGCAACTCTAATGTCATTCTCTCTTTCAAGTTGAGCTTGTTCAGCTTTAAATGCAAGTTCAGCTTGCAGTCTTTGGTTCTCACCTTCTTGTTGAGTCTGCATTGCTTGTTGTTGAGCTTGCATTTCTTCTTGACGAGCTTTCTCAGTTTTCTCTTGAATACCTTTAAGTACATGGTCAATCTCAGAAAGTGAATCAGCTTTGACAATATTACCAAGGTCATATATGGAAGCTCCAGCAGTATTGTTAGACATTGCCAATCCTCTGATTTGTTCCATCAACTGTCTATGATTAATCTTAGTAGAAACAAAAACATTTAACTCTCTTGATAACATTTCTGTACCATTCATCTCAAAATTGACTTTCTCATCCATAGATGTTAAATACTGTAATCTAACACTTGGTTTCTTTGAATGATAATATTGAGCAAGGTCTGTTCTCATTTGATGTACTCTAGGCATCAAGTATTCTGAGTGCTGTATAAAATACATCTCTGTTTGAGAATAGCTCATGTTAATTGCCTGTTCTACACCTGTAGCTGTTTCTTGTGCATTTACAGCACCCATACGCTGAGGTGACAAGCCAATAGCGTCAAAACACTGCATTTTAAAATGATTAGCTAATTGTATTCTAGACATAAGTCTATTTGTCTGCTCTAGGTTTAGTGTTTGATAATGCTGGAAATTAAGAGCATTCTCTGTATTAGTAATACTTGTATCTAATGGGAGCATTTGAAAATTTTTCATTGCTACAAATGCCTTAGAGAAATTGTTATCTCCCCAGTCTTCACCCATTGAGTGTCTTGGCAAAGCATTTTGATCAAGTACAATTACAGTACCTAACTCATCTATAAGTATGTCAGCTATTTGATTATTTACAAGATTATATCCTATTTGATAAGGTTTCATCTTATCTACAAGAGATCGTGATTTAGTATTTCTATCAGAAAATACTGAACCCTCCACAGGAAGCTTACAACCATATAACGTAAAGTCTCCTTTAAATTGAAACTTTAAAGGTTTTACTTTTAAATATATTGGTGAAAAATTTAAGTTATCTGTATTACCATAAAATGATGGTCTATTAGGTCCTATCTTTACACCACCCCATGTTTGGTTAATCCATATCCATTCTATATGTTCTCCATAAACAAGGTTCTCATTAGTTTTACCAGGAGTTACACTAGTGTCATATGTAGGTGGATGAGTTACAACATAAGTTTCATCAACAATCATAGTTGTCATAAAACCTTGATCATCAATCTTAGTTAAATGTCCAACCATTCTTTGACTTTTCCAATATGCTGTTGTCACTCTTAACATACCAGAATTACCATAATCTTCAAAATCTTCTGACTCTTCTAATATTTTATTAATTATATCATCGCCATATTGACCAGTAAAATCCTTAAATGATGTAAATTGTCTCATTCCAAGTGATGGTCCTTCTACATTCCATTGATGAGATTGAGTAGGATCATAGAATCCACCATCATTTTGTATTCCTGGTATAATATATCCAGCAGATTTAACAGGATAAATAGCTTCAAGAGACTTTAATTGATCTTCATCCATTAAATACCCATACTTATCAATAACATCTGCAGGAGTCATCATATCCATTTTACCTGCCCAGTTAGACTGTGATATATATCTTGCATCAGGAGATTTGTGATAAAATGTAAGAACAGGGTTCCATAATTCTACTTCATAATCATCCTCTCTTAAATCAAAATGCCAAAACTCTCTATCAGTAATAAGACTATCTTTAAAAGCTAAGGTTTCTAATTCTTTCATTACAAACCTTTCTTCATCTACATTATGCTGATGAGTTGCCCACTGCTCAATCATTGACTTATAGCTTTTCTTAAAAAACTGTTCTATTTCAGGAAGACTTTTAAGAGATTGTGGGGACATCATTTGTTGAATCTGCTGAGCTTGCTCTTCATTTTGTGGATCTAAGCCCATTTGCTGTATCCTTTGTGCCATTTTTTGCTCAGCTTCTGAAATCAAAACTTGCTCTACCATCATGCGTTTTTCTTCAAGCATTTCATTATAGGACAAGTCATCTACAGCTCTATAGGTAATTTTATCATTTCTTTTTGCAAACTCACCTACTAAAACATTTAGCACATTTGGAATTATTGGAAAAAACTTTAATTCAAAAGCTGCTTGATCTTCAGCTGTAAGAACCTCAATCATTTCAGCCATTTCATTATTCTCCTCAACTATATAATCTTTCTTATCAATTATACCATTAGCAAGTTTATAATTTTTAAGAAGTTTTCTAGCATTTCTTCTGAGCTGTTTCATCCCTTCAGCCTCTAGCCAATCCATGTTCCAGGCTCTCCAAGACTCATCTTTATCCTTGGTTCTCATAAACTGAATAGGTTGAGTAAATGTACCCATCCTATTATAATCAGCTTTAGCACCATTCTTTAATTGTAAAGCGTTATAAATTTTCATATTTTTCTAACCATGGTTTTTAAATGGATTCTTAGACTTCTTGTTTAATTTAGAGCCAACAGATCCAGCCCTTCCCAAATGGCGAAAAGGGCTCATAAATAATTTACTATTTTTATTTGTCATTTGCAAATTCTTTTCCTCTTCATATTCCTTACGTTTAGAAAAACCTCTATTAGATTCTTGAACTCTTGCAAATGCTACTAATGCACAAAAAGAAACCAAACGGTCAACATTTAATCCTTCTCTATATTGTTGCATTTCTTTTAACAACATCAAATCAGGTATTCTTTCTACACCAAAATGCACTTTTACAACCTCACCATCCTCTTTAGTAACCACATCAATCTCTTCTTCTAGAAATTGAACAGCATATGAGATGAGGTTTGTCTTAAATAAAGTACCTGTATTTTTCCAACCATAGTCTTGATATACAGTTTTATTACTGCCTAATTCTTTTAAGAACATGATTTGACTTTTAGGCACTAAGTATTTTTGTTTCTTTTTACTTATCATATATTGGATAAATAGCGAAATGTTATTTTCTACTAATGTCCAAGCATTATAATATTCTATAATAAGTTCTAATCTTTCATGTGTCTTGTTAAGATCATCAAATCTACCACACCAACTAGCAACAATACCATCTCTTTCTACTTTAGAGTCAATGCTTCCATCTTTCTTATGTACAGTAACTTCTTGATTTGTCTTATAAACAAATATAGAACACAAAGATTCTGATGTAGTTGTCTTACCCTCTGATACAGGGTCAATAGATGCATAATATGTACCAAACTTAGGATTACTAATAGGTCTTTCATACAACACAATTACACCTTCCTTATCAACTGTCTTTGGAGATATAGGAAATTCCATAATTGGTATTTTTCTTGAAGGTTTAGCTTCTATCTTATTTTCTTCATTTCTGAAAAGATCAACATACTCTGCAAAGTATTCCTTATCCTCAATACGTCTAATCTGCTGAGTAACAAGGTGTTGTGGAAATTTAGAGTCTTTTCTATAATCAAAAGCTTCTTTTATGTTAGTGGGTTTCTGAGAAATACGAAGTCTATAGTCTTCTGATTTAAGCTTTTTCCTCCACTCTTCCCTCTCATCCATTATCATTTTAAAAGCTTTTTCCACTTGAGAATTACCATACTCATCTATACAAGGAATCATTGACCATTGTTCTGGTATAAATAATCCACACATACCTTTAGTACCCTCATCATCAATCAAGTCTGTTTCAACAGCATACACATCTTTACTGTCAGGATTCATAATCAATTCTCTCAGAGGTTCACACTGATCCAAATCACCCACAGATCCTGCAACACAAAACATACCTGTGTACACCATACCTGATTTCATAGCAGGTAATAAATACTCAAGTGTTTCATTCATCTTAGGTGCAATACCAGCCTCTTCATGAAAAAACAAAGTACAAGGTCCCCCTACACCATTTGTAGCATCTTTCTCTAGAACATTACCCATAATAACAGACTTAAGTCCTATATCATGTTTTCTACCATTTGTGTTAACCTCAATCTTTTGTTCCCAGTTAAGAACTTTATCAGGATTACATGGTCTATACCATGCAGTATGCTGATTTAAAAAGTTTCTATATTCTTCAAGAAAACGCCAAGTACCTTTCTCATTTATATAATCCTTAAGCGATCCTGCCATTTTACAAACAGCACCCTCTTCAAAAAAGAATAAATTAATAATCTTTGCTGCATGATAATAAGACGATGCAATCTGACGTTTTTTTAATATTGCTGCATGTTTATTTTTAAGTTGAGCTATGCATTCATACAATGCCATATGATATTGTGCATCTCTAATGTCAGCAAATCCAAATTTTTGTATTTCTTTATTATATATGGGTAAAAAATTTAACCACATATAATATTCTCTTGGAAGATACCAAGTTTTCTTTTTATGCTTTACAATTAAACCATTACGGCATTTATCTTTTTCAGCATTCCAATAAGTAACAAAATCTTTAGATCTTTTTGGAAATTTACAATAATATCCTTTTTCTCTAAACAATAATCCTTCTTTATTAAATACTTTAGAGGATTCATCAAATTCATATTGTCCAGGCTCTTTAAATAGAGGATCTAAAAATTCTATAAACTCATCTTTAGTGGAAAACTCTGTAGTGCTCCACTCATCTTTTTCATAAACATATGTAGGTATCTTATACATCAATCTTCAAGTTCGTCAACATAAATGTTTACTGTTCTTGCATCATCAAAATTCCAAATTACTTTCTTAACAACATAAGTATTGTTAGAAAATTTAACCCAGTCACCTTTAGCAGGTACAGAGCTTAATTCTCTGCGAACAAGCTTTCCTTCATTAATGTGATATAAGTTTACAAGAAAATATTTATCCATATTTTTATTTTTACGTTTGATCATATGCAAGATCTTGACCTCCTCTTGCTGTTCCTTTTTGTTCTTCCATAAGGTCCTTGTACGCACCTTTGAACGAGAGCCTAATAGATTCAAATTTAGCTGCAGCATTAACCAAAGAGTTAATATTGCCGTCCCTACCATGCTGGATTTGAGTCGTCCCCATATAATCTGCAAGCCTGTCCAACATACTTTTAATACCCATATAAGCCCTATAAGTTGGGGTTTCATAAATCTTTTTACAAAACTCAATGGCAGCAATAATTGTATCATCTTCAGTTGAAAACTCAGCTTCAATCTGCTCCAAGATAAGCTCCTCTTTTTCATGTTCTCTAGTATTAAAAAATGGGTTCATATCTGGATTTGGACAAGTCATATAGAACACATAACTTAATACTTTCATATAATCCTCAGGATATTCTTCAATAACCTGTTTAAGAGCTTTTAAGTTATAACAATGTTCTGTAGGTATAATTTGCTCATTTTCTATGTCAAATATTCGCACCATTACTTTTTATTTTTTAATATGTTTGCCTTATTATCTTTATACCAATTCATAATATCTAAAACTTCTTGTTTTAAATATGGCATATCATAAGGTACAATTTCTTTTATTATTGGATCTCCATTTGTAGCTCTAGCCATGATAGGGTATCCATATTGGTCTTCACCAGCTTTCTCAAAAATTATATGATGCAACATAAGCTTTCCTGGTTTTAACTTAGGATTATGTTTTAATATCATAAACATATAAATAGAAAGCTGAAGATTATAATGATTATAACTACAATCTTCTAGGTGACTGACAGGATGCTCCATCATTGCAGCAATACCTTCCCAGTTTTTAAAAGAATTCATTTTTATTTCTTTATTAGTCTTATAATCAATAATGTTAACTTTATCATTGACTATTTCTACTAAGTCAGATTGACCACATATTCCAGCACTTCTCATATAAACCAAATGCTCAGGATATATACCATTAATAAGTTTCTGAGAAGATGCAATTTTGTAACCATTGTCATTAGTCAATGGTCTTATTACAGGTAGTGTTTCATCATCTCTTACAATAGTTTCACAATTTAAAAGATCTGATTCTCTTTGATCATGATACCAGCTTCCTAAATCAGTTGCTCTTTTTGCTTCATTGCTCCATATTTCTTGTATTTCTTTTGGAGACAAACCAAACCATTTACTTTTTTTATTTTTAGAACTTTTTGATGCAATTTTATCTGGATCAAAAGGTTGCTTTAAATTGGAAAGTAATGTTGTAACACTAATCCATTTTGTAGAATCAGCATTATCAATTGATTTATAAGTGTGTGTTTCAGGTTCAAAAATTAAAGACATATTTATTTATTTTTATTTATTTCATCTTCTAGTTTATCTTCTTCATCTTCTGTAAGCAAAGCTTTCCAGTAATTCTTGGGACAAGACGAACTTAATGATCTAGTTTTCCAAGACAGTTTGCAACCACAGTCACCACAACATGGTTGAGTGCCAGGTACAGCACATGACTTACCTACATGATCAATGTATGGGCATATCTTACATATCGCCATTCTTTCTTTGGCTATATCTTCTATATGGTCTTTCTTAAAAATATTATTCTTTATACCTTCAAGAATCTTTCCCTTCTCTTTCCAAATTTTTATTGGATTCAGTTTCATAATCTAATTTTTCTTGTTTTTTACCTTTTTTCTTTTCTTCTTCTTGCTCTATTAGTTGTAAAAGATTTTCATACTTAACAACTTGATTTTTCATATCTACAACAGAAGCATATTTTCTCATAGATACAAATTTCTCATTTTGTATATGTGCTTCTAATCTCATTATTGCCCCTTTATACTTATCTAATTTTTTTATCAAGTTTTTCTTTTTAATGTAAAATGTCCCCAAATAAGGGACATTAATATTAAAATGGGTAAGATTACTTAATTCATTTTGTACATGTTTATAATAAAAAGAAACAACATCGTCAATAAGTTCAACTGGCAGCTTTAATTTATCTGCCAACTTTTTGGAGACATCTTTTCTTTTTAAAGGGTTCATTCTGTTGCTAAAAAATTATAGTCAATTAAAATGTTACCTTTTGTAAAAACATTTAAACTATTAGACAATTTAATTTCTTTTCCATTTTTATCAATAAGATTTCTCTTTTGTAATTTAGAAATTCTATTTCTTATGTTTTGAGCTTTAACAGAAAATTCTTCCATCTTCTCTATAACATATAGTTTTTTAGCAGACTCATTACAAAACTTACTAAGTTCCATAGGTCCCCAAATTGCCAATAAAGTTAAAATGTTTAAATCAGAGTCAATCAATAGATCTTTCTTTAGAAATATAAGCTCAGTAATTAATTGATACTTTACAGCATCTTCTTTAGTGAGTCTTAATTTCTTTTCAACTTTGTATACTTGCATCCTCCTTTTTTTAATTAAGTTGATAGTTAGGATTTTCACCTAAATTCTCATGTAGCTACAACGGGTCGTAAGCAGGTGTGTAACATTGTATTCCACCAAATACACCATGATAGATTCTTTGTACGGTTATCTTACTATCAACAAGTTAAGCCTCAGTTTCTACAGGTGACTGAGATTTCATTTCTTCTTCAGCTGCTCTAATTTGACCAATCATCATTGCTGCTTGTAATCGCTCAGCTTCAGCTTTTGTTGTTTCTGCTTGGATAACAGCTAGGTCTCTACGGACAGTTGCTAACTCAATTTGATCAGCATACCATGCTAATACTTCTTCTTTAGTTGGTTCTTCATTCTTCTTTGCCATGATAAATATTTTACATTTCTGACAAATTTAATAAAAAGTTTAAACTTTGCAAATTTATACTAACTTTGTCTAAAAAAAATTTTATGAAAGTATCACGACAATTAGAATGGACGGTTTTAAAAGATTTATGTAGTAAGTTAGATAACCTTACAACGCATCCTAAAAATACATTAGCGGTAATAGTTAGTCCAGATTATAGTTCCACGGTTGGGATGCATGTTGCTCATCACTTGAGCAAAGACGGTGAAATGTTAGATCTTGCATATATAGACGTGCCATATCCTGATGAAGAGAAACAACCCTTTATAGATAAGTTCCTAAAAAGTGATGCTATACAATCCTATAAGAAATATCATCAT
>Ga0098073_1000410_pt1 | contig 15192 bp, 19 predicted proteins | sample 31_taG_FD_75060 | JGI IMG/M metagenome (GOLD analysis project Ga0098073, IMG submission 75060) | Marine viral communities from the Gulf of Mexico - 31_GoM_OMZ_CsCl metaG | ecosystem: Environmental > Aquatic > Marine > Oceanic | place: Gulf of Mexico | collected 2015-07-12
ATAGTAGGTAAAAGAAAGACACGAAACAAATGGGCAATTATAGAATGGCAAAAACCTGTATTTCCTTTAATAAAAGACAATATATATAAAGACCAAATAGAAAAATATTGGAAAGACAAACCTGTACGATTTGCTTGGATGAATAACTGTGTAGGATGTTTTCATAAGAATCCATTATTAATAAAAAAGATGCACTCTAAACATAAAGAGAAAATAGAATGGTTTGCATCTAAAGAAAGAATAAAGCATAATAAAGATGTTTGGTATAAAGACAAGAACCTATCGTTCAGCGACATTATAAAATGGAATACACAAATAGAGCTTTTTGAGTCAGATTTTAATGAATGTGATAGTGGTTACTGTGGAATCTAACAGAGGTAGATAAAAAAAATTAAAAATTTTATTAAAAAATGTTAATTATATTAAAATAAATTGTATATTAGCAGTATGAATAACAAAAAAATTAACATTATGAAAAAATTAAATTACCAACAATTTATTAAAGAAGCATTAACTTATTTAACAATTAAACCTACTAAAGATGAAATGCAATTTGCATATTCAGCATTATATTGTGGTTTAGGATTGTCTGTAAAAAAATCTATAATTACTACAATACATTTACCAATGTTTGAATAATATGAAAACACAAGGGGAGGGTAAAACCTCCCTTTTAAAAACAAAACAAATGGAAAAAACTACTTTAATTAAATACGAAGATATAGAGTTTGAAGTTGTATATGCTTTAGACGAAGGGTGTGAAGGAGATTATCACACACCACCTAGACAAGCAGATGCTTTTATAACAGAAGTATTGATTGATAAGACAAACATTGTAGAACTGATAGATGCAGATATTATTGAGCAATGGGAAACACAAATTTTAGAAGAAGTATTATGAAAAGAAATTTAATCGAACAAGCATTTGATAAACTTGTATTACAAGACGAAAAACAAAAGTGGATTAGATACACAAAAAAATATATACATACTAAAATTACAGTAAATGGTATAACATATAAAAATGGTAAAATATTATGAAAAAACTTATAGAAAGAATTATATTAAGTGATGTATTTGTAAAGGCATTTGTTTATATAGGTGCTTTATTATTCACTTTACTATTCAGCGTTCAACTAGTATAGTGTTGGTTTTTTAAGTTATTGTTATTTCTATAATAACTAGTTGAATGATAGGCGGTCAGAAATGGTCGCCTTTTTTTATGCTTTATTTAAAAATCGTCTTTAATTTTCGATATATATATATGAGAGTTAAAGTTACGATACCTAATGATTTATCAGAAATCAAATTACATCAGTATCAAAAGTTTCTAAAAGTACAAGAGAATAATAATGACGATGTATTTCTAACATCTAAAATGATGGAAATATTTTGTGGAATTAAGCTCACAGATGCGATTAAAATGAGAGCTACAGACGTACATAGAATAACAGCTATACTTACAGAGATGTTTGAGCAGAAACCAAAACTTAAACAAAGATTTGTAATGAATGGTGTAGAGTATGGCTTTGTTCCAAACCTAGACGATATGACACTAGGCGAATATATAGACCTAGACACTTATTTAGGCAACTGGGAAAAAATGGAGATAGCAATGAATGTACTTTATAGACCTATAGAGAATAAGCTAAAAGACAAATATACAATAAAAGAATACACAGCAGAAAATCCAGAAGTGATGCAAAATATGCCTATGGATGCAGTATTAGGTTCTATACTTTTTTTTTATCGTTTAGGCATCGACTTGTCGAAAACTATGACGAATTATTTGGAGCAGGAGGAGGACAGGACTACACACCTGCAGGACAGTTTGGTCAGAAGTGGGGATGGTATCAATCAATTTACGCACTCGCTCAAGGAGATATTAGAAGAATTGAAAATATCACTAAACTAAATGTACATCAATGTTTAAACTTTTTAGCATTTATGAAAGACAAATCAGAAGCGGAATCAAAACAATTAAAAACTAAATTAAGATGAGTAATAGAGGTATAACAGCTTTTTACACGATACTAGATACAATTAAAGACAAGCTATTAGACGATATAAATGTCAATACAGTAACAACAGGAGATATTACAGAAATAGATTTATCTAAACAAACTATATTTCCTTTAAGTCATATTATTATAAATAGTGTGACACCGCAAGACCAAGTATTGAATTTTAATATAACTATTATGTCAATGGATATAGTAGATATAAACAAAGAAAACAAGACAGATATATTTACTGGCAACAATAACGAACACGATGTATTAAACTCTCAATTAGCAGTATTAAATAGATTAATAGTATTGTTAAGAGGTGGCACGTTATATAGAGATAGATACCAATTAGATGGCGACCCTAGCTGTGAACCTTTTTATGAAAGATTTGAAAACCAGTTAGCAGGATGGGCTTGTACGATGAACATATTAATAGAAAACAACGTAAGTAATTGTTAATGGATTTAAAAGAAACTAAAGACATATTAAACAACTTTGCTAAATACGTTATAAAACAAGCACGAACTAACTTAACTAAAGACAAAAAGAATAGTAGTAAGAGATTATATGATAGTTTAGATTATGACTTAAAAGTATCTCAAAATGCTTTTGGTTTACGTTTTATAATGGAAGAATACGGAGCTTATCAAGACGAAGGAGTTAGCGGAAAGAAAAGAAAGTTTGATACGCCATTTAGTTTTAAGTCAAAGATGCCACCACCTAGCAGTTTAGATAAATGGTCAGTAAGAAAAGGTATCGCACCAAGAGATAAGAAAGGTAGGTTTATACCAAGACAAAGTTTAAACTTCTTAATAGCTAGAAGTATATTTATGTATGGTATTAAACCAAGTATGTTTTTTACTAAACCTTTTGAGAAGGCATTTAAGAACTTGCCACCAGAATTAACAGAAGCATTTGCAATAGACATAGAAAACAGTATAGAATGAGTACAATAATAAACGCAAGAAGTCCATATTACATAAAGGTAGAACCTGCGTCAGGTACGTTAAGTTCTGCGTCAATGGATTTATTTATATATTCAGGTACGCTTACAACAGACAAACCTGCATCAGCTACTTATACAATTAGTAAAGATATAATAGCAAGTAATAATTATGTAATATTTGAAATCACAGAATTAATAAGAGATTATCTTATAACAGAATATGGAGCATACTCTATAGACGGAGTTTGGGTTGAAGCAGATATTACTTTAACTAAAACAAGTGGAAGTGAAACGCAGAATTATGATTATCTAGCTTTTGATGGGTATGGATATTTTGAAGATGGCGTAAATCCTAGAACAAGTGTTAATCCTGCTGTGACTAAAATAAGCTCAACTACGACAGGAACGACAGCTTATAAACTTATAGATTCTGGTCAAACATTTACTAAAACAGTAAACGTAGGAGATACAGTAAATAACACTACTGATAGCACAAGTACAACAATATCTGCAATAGATAGCGATACGCAACTAACAGTTAAAAATGACATATTTGTAAGTGGCGATAATTATACTATAGCAGACACAGGCAACTATACGCCTCAACTATTACAATCAAATACAACAATATATTTTAAACAAGGTCGAGATATAGTATTTCCAGTATTTGCAGAAGCAGAAGGAACTATTAGTTTTACGACAGGAGGAGGTGCAGATGTTTATTGGGAGCAAGTAGACGAATTTTGGAACTTATACGATGTAGCTTGGGGTAATGTATTAAGCGATATAACAATAAGCGACACAAATGTTTCAGAAGATAAAATAGTATATATAAGAATAACACCTACTACTACTTTAGAAACAGGAGACGAAATTACAGTATCTACAACAAAGTCAGGATATGCTCAAAGCGTTGTATTAACACTTCAAGAAGTATGCGAACCTAAATACGACTTTTTAGATGTAGTATTTTACAATAAGTATGGAGCGTTACAAATAATGCCTTTCCATAAAAAGTCAATGATTAGTTTAGACACAAATTCAGAAAGCTATAAGCGTAGTTTAATGGACTTTGTAAATGACCCTACATTTAATAAAGAGAAACATCAAGTAAGACAATTCCAAGTTACTGGAAAAGAGAAGATACAAATGAATACAGGATTTATAGATGAATCGTTTAACGAAGTTATAAGACAATTAATGTTAAGTGAGCAAGTATGGGTATACGATGGCACGGAAGTTAAACCAATTACACTAGACACTAAATCAGTACAATTTAAAACATCTGTAAACGACAAACTAATAAACTATACATTTGACTTTAGCTATGCGTTTAATAAAGTAAATGATATAAGATAATGCAAAACATACAGCTTTACATAGAGGGTAATAGAATGGATATGTTTAAAGACGAATCAGTTTCGCTTACACAAACAATCCAGAATGTAAAAGACATAGCAAAAGTATTTACAAACTTTACTAAAACTTTTTCTTTACCTGCTTCTAAAGACAATAACAAAATATTTGAGCATTATTATAATTATAACATAGACGATGGATTTGATGCAAGAGTAAAAAAGACAGCTACTATAGAATTAAACTATTTTCCATTCGAAAAAGGTAAAATAAAACTAGAAGGCGTAGATATGCGTAATAATAAACCTTATGCGTATAGAGTTACTTTCTTTGGCGATACAGTAGACCTCAAAGATTTACTAGGAGAAGATGAATTAGATGCTTTAACTTGGCTTAATAACTTTACACACGACTACGATATGAGTAGCGTAAAAGTAGGGTTACAAAGTGGCATATCTAAAACAGTAGATTCAGTTACTTATACAGATGCTTTAGTAGCTCCTTTAATTACGCATACTACAAGGTTATATTACGATTCAGGCGCACACGGTTCAACAGATTATGAGTACCCTAATCCAAGTGGAGGTAATTTATATTATCAGTCAGGTACGGGACATCATCACGGAGTTTATTGGGCTGAATTAAAATATGCTATAAGAGTACACTTAATTATAAAAGCAATAGAAGAACAATACGGTATATCATTTAGCACAGATTTTTTCAATTCAAGTAATGACCCTTACTACAATCTTTATATGTGGATGCACAGAAAGAAGGGTAATATAGATGACCCTAATGCACCAGAAACATATGACCAGTTAGTTGATTTTGGTTTACCAGACACGAGTGGGTGGGATAGTTTAACAATAGCAGGAGAAAACATTATAGTAAGTGGATTAACTGGCGCTAACAAAATAGTTGCAGGATTTGATGTATATGCTCCAGATGAAACAAGTAATTATACAGTTTCTCTTATTAAAGGAGGTACAGTAGTAGAATCATTTAGCGGTACTGCTCCTAATATGGTTTCAGTATCAGCAGATTTAACAGATGGTACTTATAATTTAAAAATTACAGTAAGTGAAGAATTTACTTTAGGTAATGGTTCAACAAATGCAGTAGAGTTTGATGCGTCAGATTTATCGCAACCTATAAGCGATACATTCACAGTAAGCTCATTTACTATTGCAGCTACTAAAACATTTAGCGGGACTGGACAAATGCCAAAACAGAAAGTTATAGATTTTCTTACAGGTTTATTTAAAATGTTTAATCTAACTGCATATAAACAAGATGACGGTACGATTAAAGTAGAAACATTAGATAACTTTTATTCAAGTGGTTCAAGCTATACTATAGACCAGTATGTAGATATGACACAAAGACAAGTAGATGTAGCTTTGCCTTATAAAGAAATAGATTTTGGTTTTAAAGGTATTGGAACGAAACTTGCTATACAGCACGACCAATTAACACAGGGTACTGAATGGGGGTCTGCAGAATATAGAGGTGGCGACAATGAAGTAGAAGAAATGGCGGGAGGCATTTATAAAGTAGAAGCACCTTTTGAGCATATGAAGTTTGAAAGAATGAAAGATGCAGGAAATAACTATAGTGACACAGATGCGCAGGTAGGATGGTTTGTAGACGATAACGATGACCCTTATTTAGGCGACCCATTATTATTTTACCCTATACAAATAACTAACGGTACTGTAATAAGTTTTTTAGAGCAAGAAACTGCAGCTTCAGGTTCGCACGTTCAAATAGACGACTATATAATTCCTAGCAATAGCGTTTCTTTAAATGCAAGTACAGACGATGACAATATACATTTTAATCAAGAGCTAAACGAATACACACCTTCTGGCGATTTTGCAGGTACGTTATTTAATAATTACTATACGACTTATATAACAGATGTATTCAAAGCAAAGCGAAGATTAATAAAGGTAAAAGCATTTTTACCATTAAAGATATTAAGAACCTATACACTAGCAGACAAGTTTGTAATAGGCAATCAAGAATATAGAATAAATAGTATAACAACAAATCTAGGGACAGGAGAATCTGACCTAGAATTATTAAACGTAGTATAATGTTAAGAAACATATTTGAATTATTACAAATAGCAAATGGCGAAACAGAAAGAATAAGAATCGCACAAGGAAAATATAAGCTACCAGAAACTTTTAAGGAATTGGTAAAACAAATTAAAAAAGATTTAAAATGAGCAAAAAGATAATTATAGATTTAGAAGCAAATACTTCCAAAGCTCAAAGTGAATTAAAAGATATACTTAAAGAGTTAAAAGCACTAAACAAACAAGCTACAGAAACTAATCAATCTTTAGAATCAGGTTTTAAAGATGTAGAAAAAACAACTAAATCAGCAGGAAAAAGTTTATTTAGTTTTAGTAAGATTTTAAAAGGTACTTTAATTATAAAAGCTATATCAGCAGCATTTGACTTTTTTAAAGAAACACTAGGGAAAAATCAAGTAGTAGTAGATTTATTTGCGACTACATTTGAAGCATTATCAATAGCGTTTAATGATTTTATAAATTTTATATTTAACAATGTAGGAGGCGTTGTAAACGCATTTAAAAGCATTTTTCAAGACCCAGTACAATCTCTTATAGATTTTAAAGACGCTTTAGTAGAAGGTGTCATTAATAGATTTAATGAATTAGTAGAAACATTAGGTTTTGTTGCAAAAGGTATTGGAAATTTATTTAAAGGTAATTTTAAAGACGCAGTAGAGAGTTTTAAACAAGCAGGTCGAGAAAGTATAGACATAATTACAGGTCAAGATGAAAGTTTTGAAAAGGTTAAAGAAACTTTAGGAAATGTAGTAGATGCAACTAAAAATTATATAACAGAAACAGTAAATGCAGCTAAAGCAAATGTAGAATTAGAAAAAACAGCTAATAAAGCTGCTGTTGCTAATCAAGGTCTTATTGAAAAATATGATTTACAAGCAGAAGCGCAAAGACAAATACGAGATGAAGAACGTAATACAATAGAAAAACGTATCGAAGCAAATGAAAAGTTAGCAGAAATACTTGATAAGCAAGAAGAACAAATGAGGGCAAATGCCAAAGCTATTGTAGCACAGGCACAAGTTCAGTTTAATAAAATTAAAAATGACGAGAATGAAATAGCTTTAATGGAAGCTAAAAATGAATTAGCAGCAGTAGAAGCCCAGATAGCAGGATTTAGAAGTGAGCAGTTAGCTAATGATTTAGCGTTAAATAGAGAAAAATTAGAATTAGAAACTTCTATAAAAGATGCAGAAGCAGAAAGACAAATAGCACAAAGAGATTTTAATGCAGAGCAAATAGAAAACGAATATTTAAGATTACAAGCTCAACAAGCTGCACTTGCTATAGAAAAAGAACAAGAAGAACAAAGATTACAAGAAAAAAGAGATTTATATAAAGAAGGCACACAAGCATATGCAGACGCACAGAACGAATTACTAGCATACCAACAAGATTCTGCTAATAGACAAAAGCAAATAGAAAAAGATTTAGCAAAAGCAAAAGAACAAGAGATTACTAATGCTTTAGGAAACATAGCAAACATAGTAGGTCAAAATAGTAAGTTTGGAAAAGGTATAGCTGTTGTATCTGCTATTAGAGATACTTATGCAGGTGCATCTAAAGCTCTTGCACAAGGGGGTATATTTGGAGCGATACAAGCAGCAGCAATTATAGCTACTGGTTTAAGAAATGTAAAACAAATTACATCTACGCCTGACCCTGCACCGCCTTCATTTGCTAGAGGAGCAGGTGGCGGAGGAGGACAAGCTATTGCAACGCCTTCAGCACCTCCTGCATTTAACGTAGTAGGAGCGTCAGGAGCAAATCAATTAGCAACAGCAATAGCAGGTCAGCAAGAACAACCAGTAAAAGCGTTTGTAGTTTCAGGAGATGTTTCTACAGCGCAAGAACTAGATAGAAATATAGTACAAGGAGCAGCAATAGGATAAATGCAAAATTTAATTTAATAAACGATATATAATTATGAGAATAGTCGAATTAATATTAGACGAAGACCAAGAAATTTCAGGAATAGAAGCGATTAGTATAGTAGAGAATCCTGCAATAGAAGAAGATTTTGTCGCATTAAAATCACAAGAAATAAAACTAGCAGAAATTAATAAAGAGAAACGTATTCTTATGGGAGCTTTATTAATACCAAATAAACCGATATATCGCAGAAACGGAGAAGATGAATATTATATATACTTCTCAAAAGATACGGTATTAAAAGCGTCCCAACTTTATTTACAAAAAGGCAACCAAAACAATTCAACTTTAGAGCATCAGCACTCTTTACAAGGTTTGTCTTTAGTAGAATCGTGGATTATAGAAGATGAAGTACACGATAAATCAAGAAAGTATGATATGGAACTTCCTGTAGGTACTTGGATGGGAGCGGTAAAAGTAAACAATGAAGATATATGGAACGAGTATGTAAAGACAGGAAAGGTAAAAGGATTTAGTATTGAGGGTTACTTTGCTGACAAAATGGAAAGACCTAAAGAGCAAATAAATGACTTTGCAGATGTAGAAGCTGAAGCAGAAGAATTATTGTCAGAAGTAAAAGGTATTATTAGAAATGACAAGAGATACAAGAAAGGAAAGAAAATGATAATGGAAAGTTATAGTGACTATCCAAGTGGTGTGAAAAATAATGCTAAAAGAGGTATTGACTTAAACAAGAAAGTAAATAATAAATGCGCAACAGATGTAGGAAAGATTAGAGCGCAACAATTAGCACAAGGCAAACCTATTTCAAAAGAAACGATTAAGAGAATGTACTCTTATTTATCAAGAGCAGAAGAATATTATAATGAAAGCGACAAAGAAGCGTGTGGAACTATCTCTTATTTACTATGGGGTGGCAAAGCAGGTTTAAGATGGAGCAAATCTAAATTAAAAGAATTAGGAGAAATAGAATTAGCATCAATGAAAGTAAATGATGACTTTGCAATTATAGACGACAGATTAGCATATTCATCAAAAGAAAGAGCAGAGGAGATAGCTATAGATTTAGGATGTGAGGGCGTACACAAACACGATTTTGAAGGACAGATATGGTATATGCCTTGTGAGTATCACGAACTGAAAGCACCTTGTCAAGCAGGGTACGAGCAGTATGGAATGAAAAGAAAAAACGGAAGATTAGTACCTAATTGCATACCAATAAAATGAAATTTAAAACTACATCAAGCAGAGGACAAAAAGTAAATTATATACCTGCTAAATCAAGCAGAAAAGGTGGGCGTACAGCGTGTTTATGTTGGGACACGAACACTTATAGTATAGAATGTTGCGATGGCTCGTTACACGCACAAGGAATAGGAAACATATACAGAAACTAAAAATGCAAAATAAATAACCTTAAACGATATATATATATGAAAGCTACAGAAATGTTAAATCAAGTAAAAAATTTGTTAGGAGTGGAACTTTCAGAAGAAGTTAAACTTGAGCAAATGAAATTAGAAAACGGAACTGTTTTAGAAGCAGAGGCGTTTGAAAAAGATAATGAAGTTTTTATAGTTACAGAAGATGAGAAAGTACCAGTACCTTCAGGAGAGTATTCACTTGAAGATGGTAAAATTCTTGTCGTTGAAGAAGGTATTATTTCTGACATCAAAGAAATGGAAGAAGAAGTAGAAGAAGAAGAAGCTACTTCAGAAGAAGAAGAAATGAAAGAAGAAGTATACGCATCTAAAGACGAAGTATCTGAACTAAAAGCTATCATTGAAGATTTAAAAGCTAAACTTGAGTTAAAAGACCAAGAAATAGCAGAAGAAATCGGACTTGCAATGACTACTATGTTATCAGAGCAAGAGAAAGTAGAAGAAGCAGTAAAAGAAGAATTATCTAAACCTGCTGCAGACCCTATTAAGCACAATCCAGAAGGAGAAACAAAAAAACAAAATTACTTGTACGCACAAAAAAGAAACTTAAGTACAAGAGATAGAGTATTACAAAAAATAGCAAACTTTTAAAATAAATAAATAATTATGGCGACTACAGTAAGTATAACTAGTACATATGCAGGTGAATTTTCAGGGAAGTATATTTCTGCTGCCCTTTTAAGCTCTCCTACATTAGAAAACGGTAACATCGAGATTAAACCGAATGTTAAGTACAAAGATGTAATCAAAAAAGTAGCAACTGATTCTAACGTAATCAAAGACGCTACTTGTGATTTCACAGACACAGCAACAGTAACGTTGACTGAAAGAATCCTACAACCAGAGGAGTTTCAAGTAAACCTTGAGCTTTGTAAAAAAGATTTCGTATCTGACTGGGAAGCAATTGAAATGGGTTATTCAGCATATTCAAATATGCCACCTAAATTCTCTGATTTCTTAATCGGACACGTTGCAGGATTAGTAGCAGAGAAAAACGAGCAAAACATCTGGGGTGGTGTTAACGGAAACGCAGGAGAATTTGACGGATTTTCAGTATTAATGGCTGCAGATTCAGACGTAAACGATGCTGCTAACGATTCACAAACTGCATTTACTTCATCTAACATCGTTTCTTTATTAGAGAATGTTGTTGATGCGTTACCTTCAGCAGTTTACGGAAAAGAAGATTTAAAAATTTATGTTCCAACTATCGCTTGGCAATCATACATCAGACAATTAGGCGGATATGCTGCTAATGGTGTTGGTGCTGCGGGTGTTGATAACAGAGGTGGTTTATGGTATAATCAAGGTAATGCACTTTCTTTCGATGGAATTGAAGTTGTATTAGCACCAGGTATGCCTTCTAACCATATCGTAGCAGGTCAAAAATCTAACTTATATTTCGGTACTGGTCTATTATCTGACCACAACGAAGTTAAATTATTAGATATGGCTGACCTTGACGGAAGTCAAAATGTAAGAGTAGTAATGAGATTTACAGCAGGTGTTCAATATGGCATCGGTTCTGATTTAGCTTTATTAACTCTAGCATAATAAATAAATAAGTATAACTAAAGAAAGGGTAGGTGGGTTTTGACTACCTACCTTTTTTTTTTAAAAAAGAATAAAATATGGCTTGTACATTAACAACAGGAAGGGCGATACCTTGTAAATCTTCAGTAGGAGGTCTAAAGACAGTATATTTTTCTGACTATGGATTAACTGTTACTGATAATGCAACTGACGCTGAAAAAGTAGATATAGGTGGAACACCAACTTTTTATCAATATGACTTAAAAGGAAATTCATCTTTAGAAACTACAGTAAACAGTTCAAGAGAGAACGGTACGACTTTCTTTGAATCGAACTTAAATATGACACTACAATTATTAGATAGTGCGACACAAGAAGAATTAAAAATTATTGCTTTAGGTAGACCTCAAGTAGTAGTAGAAGATTATAACGGAAACTTCTTCTTGTTAGGTAGAGAACACGGATGCGAAGTAACTGGAGGAACTTTCTCTAGTGGTGCTGCAATGGGCGATGCTTCACAGTTCTCAATTACATTAACAGCGCAAGAGATTTCTGCTCCTGCGTTCCTAGCAGATTCAACTGACGTAACAGGAAATGCAAGTGCAACTCAAATTACACCTGCAACTCCTAATAACGGATAGTAGAAACTTTTAAATGCAAAGAAAGGGGTCTATATGACCTCTTTTTTTTTATATATAGTACAAAATAGCGTTATTATTTCGATATATAAATATGAAGATATTAACGACAAGTGCTTCACAACAAACAGTAAATGTAATTCCTAGAGTTTTTGCATCGACATATACATTAAAAGTACACGATGAAGCTGCGAATGATGAGATATTTAATGATACTGTTTCTGCAAGTACTAGCGATAATTATAGAACTATAGCAGTAACATTTGACCCTGTATTAAAAGAGGGAAGAAATTATATAATGACATTATTGTCAGGAAGCGATATAGTATATAAAGACAAAATATTTTGTACAGACCAGACAATTAATCAAGATAATAACGACTATTACGATATAAATAATGGTCAATATGATTTTGATGACACGTCAGGTTCACACGATAACGATTACATAATAATATGAACGATTTAAGAGTAGTAAATTTAAGTACCTATACAAGTCCTAAAATCAAAGAAGTTAAGAATAAGGAGTGGGTATCTTATGGCGATGACAACAATTACTTTCAATACTTAATTGACAGATACAATGGTTCGCCTACAAACAATGCAGTTATAAATGGTATATCTGCGATGATATTTGGAAAAGGTTTAGACGCTACAGATTCAAATAGAAAACCAGACCAATATGCACAAATGGTAAGTTTATTTCATAACGACTGTGTTAGAAAACTTGCTTATGATTTAAAACTTATGGGTCAATGTGCGATACAAGTAATTTATAGTAAAGACAGAAGTAAGATAGCACAAGTAGAACATATGCCTGTTGAAACATTAAGAGCTGAAAAGGCAAATAGTGACGGAGATGTAGAAGCATACTTTTATTTTAAGGACTGGACATCAATTAAACCTAATGACAAACCTTTAAGAATACCTGCATTTGGTATGTCTAAAGAATCTATAGAGATTTTATATGTCAAACCTTATAAGTCAGGATTTTATTATTATTCTCCTGTAGATTATCAAGGAGGTTTACAATACGCAGAATTAGAAGAAGAAATAAGTAATTTCCATTTAAACAACATTATGAATGGTATGTCGCCTTCAATGTTGATTAATTTTAATAATGGAACGCCTAACGCAGAGGAGAGAGAATTAATCGAGCAAAGAATATACCAAAAGTTTAGTGGGTCGAGTAATGCGGGTAAGTTCATATTAGCTTTTAATGATAATGCTGAAACTGCAGCATCAATAGAACCTGTACAATTATCAGACGCACACCAACAATACCAATTCTTAAGTGAAGAAAGTACAAAAAAGATAATGGTAGCTCACAGAGTTGTTTCTCCTATGCTTTTAGGTATCAAAGACCAGTCAGGTTTAGGAAACAATGCAGATGAATTAAAAACTGCAACTCTATTAATGGACAATACAGTAATTAGACCGTTTCAGACGCTTTTAATTGATGCTTTTGACCAAATACTTGCTTTTAATAATATCTCGTTGCATTTATACTTTAAAACGCTTCAACCGTTAGAATTTACAGACCTTGACAATGTAGAAGATGAAGAAACAAGAGAAGAAGAAACAGGAGTGAAGTTAAGTGAAGATTTAACAGATGAAGAATTTGATATTATACTAGATGAATTAAGAGGCGAAAAAATCTCTAATAGATGGGAAGAAGTAGATGCAAGAGAGTATAAAGAAGAAAACGAAAGTGAAGAAGAATGGGCTGCAAGATTAATAGAATCTAAACAAGAGAATTTAGAAAAGAAAAGTATAGATTCTAAAAAGTCAGGTTTTAGTTATTTAGATAAATCTCTATATAAAGTGAGATACCGATACAATGAAAAATATTCTTCTGGTAAATCAAGACAGTTCTGTAGAATTATGATGTCAAGAAGTGGTCGAGGTGTCGTATACAGAATAGAAGATATTGACAAAGCAAGTAGAGCAGGAGTGAATAAGTCATTTGGACATAAAGGCAAATCTTATGATTTATTCAAATATAAAGGTGGTGTGAATTGCGGTCATTATTGGAGTGAGGTATTGTATAGGTTAAAATCTAAAACAATGAAGAAAAAAATACAAAACTATGATGAAGTGAATAGCATACCTAAATCTTATGCGCCAACTCCTGCAGGACATAAGAAAGCAAAGATAGCACCTAAAGATATGCCTAATAACGGACATCACCCAAATTTTAAATAAGATATGGCAACAGCATTATTTATAAAACCAGTAACGCTCAAAAGAAACTCTATAATAGACGGAAATGTAGACGTGGACAAATTCATCCAGTTTATAAAGATAGCGCAGGAAATACATATAAGAAACTATCTAGGAAGCGATTTATATAACAAAATAAGCGCAGATATTATATCAGACAGTTTAACAGGAGATTATTTAACGCTAGTAAACACTTATATACAACCAATGCTTATACATTTTGCTATGGTAGATTATTTGCCTTTTGCAGCTTATCAAATCAAGAATGGAGGTATATTCAAACATACTAGCGAAACAGCAGAAACAGTAGCAAAGAGTGAAGTAGATTATTTAGTAAACAAAGAAAGAGAATTTGCAGAATATTATACAAGAAGATTTATTGATTATATGACTTTTAATCAAGCTAGTTTTCCTGAATATAATTCTAATACAAATGAAGATATAAGTCCTGACAAAGACAGTTTATTTAATGGGTGGGTATTATGAGATATAAACCGAAGCAAGTCAATATTAAAAGATTATTAACGTATTTAAAAAAGAATAATGGCGACATTAACAAGCACGAAAATAAAAAACACTTACGATGCGCTTCTAAAAGCATCTGATAACGATGCGATAGGAAGTTCAGCGAAACAAATTACAGACGGTTTAGGTAATGGAACACCTTTATATATTTCTACTACACAAATCGGAATAGGAGTAACGCCAGAAGCAACTTATGATTTACACGTTTACTCAAATGCCAAAGTAGGAGGTAATCTAACTGTAACAGGAGATTTAACAGTAGAAGGAACAACAACAACAATAGATACTCAAACATTAACTGTAGAAGACCCATTAATTGAAGTTGCAAGTAATAACACTTCAACAGATGCAGTAGATATAGGTTGGTATGGTAAATATGCACCAAGTGGAACTGTGTTATATGCAGGTTTATTTAGAGATACGGGGGACAGTAAATTTAAACTATTTAGAAACCTAGAGGAGCAACCAACTACTACAGTTAATACAAGTGGAACAGGATATACTAAAGCAGATTTAGTTATTGGCA
>Ga0098073_1000413_pt1 | contig 15129 bp, 16 predicted proteins | sample 31_taG_FD_75060 | JGI IMG/M metagenome (GOLD analysis project Ga0098073, IMG submission 75060) | Marine viral communities from the Gulf of Mexico - 31_GoM_OMZ_CsCl metaG | ecosystem: Environmental > Aquatic > Marine > Oceanic | place: Gulf of Mexico | collected 2015-07-12
CTAAACGAAAGCAGGTAAACCCCGACGAAATGTCTTTTCTAGACCATCTTGAAGAACTGAGATGGCATTTAATACGCGCTACGCTTGCTATTGTAATAGTTGGTACCGTTGCCTTTATCTTTAAGGATTTTATTTTTGACCAAATCATCTTTGCCCCGGCGCGTCCAGATTTTATATCGTATGATTTGCTTTGTCAATTGGCCAACATTTTTGGTTCTGACAAAGGCTGTATTAATGAAATGGATTTTGAAATTCAAAACCGAACCATGGGCGGTCAATTTAACGCGGCAATCTGGACTTCGATCATCGTTGGTCTGGTGGTCGCATTTCCTTATGTGATCTATGAATTTTGGAGATTTATTTCTCCCGGTCTTTATGAAAAGGAGCGCAAAAACTCACGTGGTTTTATTATCATTTCATCACTCTTATTTTTTATGGGGGTTTTATTTGGTTATTATGTAATCGCGCCTCTTTCTATAAATTTCCTCGCAAACTTCACTGTTGGAGATGTGGTTAAAAACCAATTTGACATCGGCTCCTACATAGGTTTGGTGCGTGCCAGTGCCATTGCAGCCGGCCTGATATTTGAATTACCCATAATCATCTATTTCTTTACAAAAATTGGTTTGGTAACTCCACAATTTTTAAGAAAATATAGAAAATACGCCCTGGTCATTGTTCTTATCGTTTCGGCAATCATTACGCCTCCCGATATCTCAACTCAGGTAATTGTATCTATTCCTATATTAATTCTTTATGAGGTAAGTATTTTCATCTCAGCTTTTGTGATGCGCAAAGAGCTGAAAGAACAAAATAAAATCAAAAAGAAACAAGCTTAACACACCCCCATATGTCTGACCAAAATCAAAATCAGGTAGCAGAATTCAATGCGTATCGCGCAAAAATGAATGATAAAATCCTGGGTGATAAAAATAAAATAATCAACCGAATCTTCAATTTAGATACCAATGCCTTCGCTGCCGGTGCGCTAGATAAAAAGACTAAAGAACTTTTGGGGCTTGTTGCTTCTGCCGTATTGCGTTGTGATGATTGTATACGATACCATCTGGAAAGCTGCTACAAAGAAGGTGTGACCAAAGAAGAAATGATGGAAACGATGGGAATTGGCACCCTTGTAGGTGGTACTATTGTAATTCCACATTTACGAAGAGCCTATGAGTTTTGGGAAGCTTTGGAAGAAAACCCTTCGGTATAATACGCAAAGCGAAAACTATCCGTTTTAAGTATTAAGACAAAAAATATAAAGAGATGAAACTACGTGCTGAAAATCTAATGAAATCCTACAAAGGCCGAAAGGTCGTTAAAGGGATTACTGTTGAAGTAGAGCAAGGAGAAATTGTAGGTTTGCTGGGTCCTAACGGCGCCGGTAAAACCACCTCTTTTTATATGATTGTAGGGCTTATTAAGCCTAACGGCGGAACCATATACCTGGACAACAAAGACATTACCAAATACCCGATGTATAAACGCGCCCAGAACGGTATTGGTTATTTGGCACAGGAAGCTTCAGTGTTTCGAAAGCTGAGCATTGAAGAAAATATTCTGAGCGTTCTGCAAATGACCAAGCTGAGTAAAAAAGAACAACGCGCCAAAATGGAAGAACTCATCGACGAGTTTAGTCTGGGTCACATTCGCAAAAACCGGGGCGATTTACTTTCGGGTGGGGAACGCCGTCGTACCGAAATTGCCCGAGCACTGGCTACCAATCCAAACTTCATTCTGCTTGACGAACCTTTTGCCGGGGTTGACCCGGTTGCCGTTGAAGATATTCAGCGTATCGTAGCGCAGCTCAAGCAGAAAAACATCGGTATTCTCATTACCGATCATAACGTACAGGAAACCCTTGCCATTACCGATCACACCTATTTGATGTTTGAAGGAAATATCCTTAAGCACGGGGTGCCTGAAGAGCTAGCAGCAGACGAGATGGTGCGTAAAGTGTATCTGGGTCAAAACTTTGAACTGCGTAAGAAGAAACTATTTCAGTAGTAAACTACGTCGGAGCAAGCTCGCTCGAGATTAAATTAAAAAAACCTTTTAAAACGAGACAAGTCTCGTAGGACATAAATCTCGATTATCGAGTAAAGTCAAAATCATTCCGGTTTAAACAGTTTTGCCGCAGGGTTTCAAAAGTTAATCTCCCATCCTTCCAACCTTTAAGCGGTGCTGCTATTTCCCGGATTACATCTTCCTTATTTTCAGAATCTATAAGCACAAAAGTCGCTGGGGAGCCTTCTTTAATTTCATACGGCACATTCAAAATTGAAGCTGCGTTTTTGGTAATCATATCAAAAACTTCTTCCAGATGTTCTCGCTTTGAAAGCTGAATCACATTCGCATACAGATTGGCCATTCTGCATAAATTTGCATCTCCATAAGGGGTAAACGGATTCAACACATTATTGCTCGACAGCGAAGTCAACACGCCGTGATCGCCGAGCTTATTGGCATTAGTTACACCTCGCGGAATGAGTTTGTCAGACGCTCTTCCATTTAAGAATAGATCGGTCGCAGGCAAAACAGTCAAAGCGATTTTTGCTTCAGCAAGTTTCTTGGCCATTTTCACAAAATCCTTTTCATCCATCGCAGCCAATTTGGTCACGTGACCTATAGAGACCTTTCCCTTATACTTGCGCTTCAGCGTTTGTTTGCACAGATAGGGTATGGAGGAATCTTCAGAATCCAAATCAAAGTCCAGATGAAAATCTACCGGCACTTTATACTTTTCGCCCAAATCAAAAATAAGATCCATATGCTTCTCAGGATTCTCATCTTTATACGGGCAGCCACCTACCCAGTCAGCCCCATCCTGAAGCGCTTTTTCTAAAAATTCACAGGTTTCCATTTCCTGAGTTAAACCTTCCTGCGCAAACGCACAAATCTGCAAATCAAGCGCAAAAGCATAGTCCTTTTTCAGACGTTTGATGGCTTCAAACGAGCGCATACCTGCACGAGGATCAACCTCAACAAAAGTGCGCATCACCTGCGTTCCATTTTTTATGGCTTTTTCAATTACCCGACTCCCCCTCTCGTAAACATCATCTTCGGTAAATTCTATTTTCGCCGAGCTCACTTCGCTTACCGCCTCTTCGAGCGTGCCTGCTTCAATCGTGCATCGGTCGAGAATACAGGCTTTGTCTAAATGAATGTGCGATTCCACATAACCGGGAATCAGCAATTTTCCCTCACAGTCAATTTCATTATCTGCTACCGCGAAATTACTCTGGATTTCACTGACTTTTCCATCTTCAATTTTTAAAACCACCAGTCCCTCGTGACCACGTAATTGTACATTCTTCAAGGCAAAATCTTTCATAAACTGTATTCTTTGTTTCTTAAAAATACGGGTTTGACCCAACCGAATTTTAGATTTTGCAAAAGTTTAGGAAGGTTTGCGGGCTTAATTAATTCGTTCCTTAATGAGATTTTGGGTTTGCTGAAGCCAGTCTATTGAATAATCAAGATATACATCTGGCGCTACTCCCACTCCTTCATAGGGTAAATACTCACTGTGCCTCTTAGAAGACAAGTATATTTTGAAAAAGCTGCTTGGGAGTATTGAAATATCTCCTTTCAACTCATAGGCAATTGCTCCTTTAGTTCGATCCCCTAAAATGGTCGCAGCTTTTGCTTTTTTAAGCCTGACTGCAAACTGCTCAGCATTACTCCCGGTATTTTGATTTATAAGTACAAACAATTGCGTGTCGTTATTCAGGTTTTCTAAAATTTCAAATAAAATATCTGAATTGCGATCGCCGCCTCCGCCATTATCCCTTAAATCAACAATGAGATTATCTGCAACCGTTCGTTTTTTAAGTTCCCCGTAAAATTTTTCAGCTTCACCCAAAACCGGATAAAACCCACTAAAATCTCCTGCTTTAATATAACTCACCTCCGGATTTAATTGCTCGAAATGATAGGTTTCATCAACAAAAGCTGCTCGCCAATTGCTGATTTGAGTCGTGTCTTTTTTAAGGCTTAAACTCATGAATTCCCCATTCTTAAAACCCGTAGCTATGGGAACAGGAATTTTAGTGGAGTAATTACCCATCACAGATAAAGCACGCCCCTGCTCATTCATTTTTAGAATTCCGAGTTGCTCGCCTTCTTTCCAGAGTGGCAGTTCTGATCGCAATACGATCATTTTATAATCATCTGAGGGACCATTCTTCACAACCCCTATCTCCAGGCTTCTACCCGCATGATAAATTCCTTCAACTTCTTCAATGCCCTTCTTGGACAGGTTATTCTGCAATGTCTCAAGATCGCCGGAAAAATCCGGATACATTTTGAAAAGAGCGGTTTCTTTAAATGCTGCCAGTTTATCCTCATCTTTGAGCATTTCTGCATCAAATTTTGCATTTCCATACACAATGCTATGTTGGTCATTAATCAGTTGCACCGTTTGCACCAGCAACAAATAGCAATCGAAAAGAGGCATTTGTGTGGTCGCTTTAGAGACAATTGGACTTAACTTTTGTTCAAACGCCTTTTTAGCTCCTCTGTAATCATTTTTATAGGCCGGACTTTTCTTTATTTTTTTGACCAGAAAATTCAAATCCTGTTTGCAATTACAGGTAGCTTCTTGCGCCATTAATGAACAAGTAGAAAGCAGGATTAAACCTAAAAAATAAAGCGAAATTTTAATTTTAAGAGCAGTCTTCATCGGTTTGTGTTTTAAAAGTTTGATGAGACAAATCTAGAAAGCGATTTTAAGCAAACCGCCTATTTATAGGCGTTTGGGGCGAAATCCCGTTAGTTTGTGGTGAAATTAAGCGCGGCTTTTACTTCAGGAAGATAGGTTTTTGAAACCGAACATTGCAAATCGTGAATCATTGTGATTTTAAACCTGCCATTTTCTGAACTTACATATTTGTAATGATCGGGATTGATCAAAAACGAGCGGTGCACCCGAAGCAGTTGTGGTAAATCTGAAGCTACAGCGCTTAGCGTATTTCGAATTAAATGCTTTTTAACCCGATTGTCTTCGGTATAGATCACCTCAACATAATTATCTGCACTCGTAATCATAATGAGTTGGTTAAACGCCAACCGGAATCCTTCGTAATTACCCGATCCCGCAATGGTAATTTTTTGCTCTTCTTCCCTTTTTTCGAGGTAACGCCCCAGGCCATACCTTCCTGCTGCAATAATGGGCAAAACCACCAAAAGCGCCGGGATGTAAATAGCTGTTATAAAATAAGACAGCGTATACGTATTGGGCTCATAAGGAACTACAACAAACAGGTACACCATACGCACCAATGCCAGTCCCAAAAGCGAAAAGGCTAGCAGCATCAATAGCTCAGAACTCAATTTCCAGCTTTGAGAATGATAAGCATAGAAACAGGATTGCAAGGGTAAAAGCACGAGGTAACCCGAAGATGCTACAAGACTGTAAATGGGCAAAAAAATCAATTTCTCTTTAAATCGTAACTGCCCCACATCAAGAGGCTCCGTAAAAAAGAGAAACAGAAAAACCCACAGGAATAATCCTAAGGCAATGATAAAATGTCGCTTTAAAACCGGATCAAATGGGTATTTGTTGTTCATACATTAGTCAAAATACACAGGATTATCTTCCTGTGCAATTTTAACCAATTTTACCAGTTGTTCTTCAAGAATACGATCGGGAGACAATTCCGGGAGCTTGTTCATATCAAACCAGTCTACACCTCCAATATCAAAATTGGGGTCAAAGCTGCCCTTCTGTATTTTACACAAAAAGCACAGTTTATACACATAATGGGTTTGTGGAGGATGAGGATAATTGCGCTTGTCTAAAACAGCCAATAAGCGGATCACCTCAGCCTTAAAACCTGTTTCTTCTTCAATCTCTTTTAAGACATTTTCTTTGGGTGTAAGCCCGATATCTGCCCAACCACCCGGCAACGTCCATTTATCATCTACCGTTTCTTTGACGAGCAAAACCTGCTTGTTTTCATTTAAAATCAAGCCACGCACATCTACTTTTGGGGTGGGATAATCGGTTTCCAGAACAAAAAAATCCTGCAATTGTTCAACCTTTACATCGGTAAGAATGCTCATCATCTCCAGCGAAATCGTGCGTAATTCTTCGTAACGCTCAGCATCATAATTTTCCTGATTGTAGACCAAACCGGCCTCGGCAAGGGATTTTATCTTTTTTATTTGGTTAAGGAGGTTAGCCGAAATATCCATAGAGGTCATTTAATCTTTTATCGTCTGTGAAGGTGTTATTTCTTCAGGCACTTCTTCCGGTTTTATGCGTTTTTGAAGCAGTAAAATTTGCCCTAAATGGCTTGACTGATGTTCCATCACATGAAACCAGCCGTAAAAATTGGTCATTCCCGCACCGGGAATTTCTTCCTGTAGCCAGGCATCATCACGCTTGGCGAGTTCTTTTTTAGTTTCAGCCCGCACCTCATTATAAAGATCTAGATAATAATTGACCTCATGACCTTTAAATGCATCTCTTCCAGCATCTCCCAAATCCAGAGCAGCGCCCCATTTTTCTTCTTCTTCTTTGTTGAAAAACCGACCTTCAAAAGTCATCACCTGATACAATTTTTCGGCAGCAGCCAAATGCATAATCAATGCACCTATGCTGTTTGCTTTTTCGTCCATCAAATAATCCAACTCGTAAACCGAATGGTTCTGTACCGAACCTTCAACCCGCTCTTTCATCGCATCAAGCATACTGACCAAAACGCCCATCTGCGGCGTGTAGCCGTCTTCAACAACAATTTCCATAGGTCGCGGTGGAGTTACGCCGCGGCCTTTTATTAAAATGGCCTGAGTACCTGCGGTAGCGTCTTCCGTTACCTGAGAATCGTATTCTTTAATTTTAAGTTGCTCTCCTTCCACAATACCACTGCTCCAGCCGCTTAGCGGATTCTCTGTTGTACTCAGTTCAAAAGAGGCATTTTGAATAGGCGCTTCCACAAAATCCCCATTTTCGTCCTGGATAAGCAGTTTAAGATCATCAAAATAGAAATCTCCATTTCGCATACACAACCCACCAATACTTAAGGTTTTGGCTTCTTGATCAAATGATCCTTCAATGGTATACGCCGTCCAGTTCTCGGAAGTAGCCGGGCGGTCCATCATATTATCAAAAAAGCCGGTTTCTTTGTTTTTATTGTCTACACGCGCCCATAATCCCGCTACGCCTTCCGGATCGTCAGTAATTACTTTAATTTTTCCGGTAAGCTTGAAGTTCACTTCTTTTTCCGCCTGCACATCTATCGTCTGGGTAAAGGAAGTCCAGCTTCTTGATATCGCGTCTTGAGCACTGGCGGTAATCGAAATAACTGTAAATAACAGGAAAAGGAATCTGGTAGTTTTGAATTGCATGGTTGTTCAGGTTTTGGTTTCCTTAATAGACCCGTAAACATGTTAAACGTTACAAAACCAGTCTTAAACCTGATCTCCGGCCACTAGAGAAAGTAGCACGTAAAGTATGATTATAAGCGGAATTGCCAAAAAAGTAAGCCAGAATAATAAAATTAAGGCAAGCAATAAAAACCCGTAACGCACTTTGTTAGCGGCAAATCCCCAACTTTTAAATTTCAGGGCGAAAAGTGGAATTTCAGCATTCAACATATAGCAACTTAGGGCTGTTAACCCCAACAAAAACCAGGTGTTTGTGATGAGACTTTCGGCCAAAGCATTATCCTGAAATTGCACGATAAGCGGTAAACTGATGATGAGCAACGCATTTGCCGGCGTAGGCAAACCGATAAATGAAGTGGTCTGTCTCGTGTCTATATTAAATTTCGCAAGGCGAAAAGCAGAAGCCAGGGTAATTGCAAAACCCAAAAACGGTATTACCGAAATATTATCCCAGGTCATTCCGGCTTCGACCCAGCGGTCACCTGTATTCCAATGTTCGAGTTTATGCAGCATCTGAAACATCACCATTCCTGGCACAACACCGCTGGTTACCACATCGGCCAATGAGTCTAATTGCAAGCCCAGTTCCCCTTCTACTTTGAACATACGAGCAAAAAAGCCATCAAAAAAATCAAAAAAGATACCCGCCACAACCGCGTAAGCCGCATAATCGAGATGGCCGGTTGCTGCGAAAAAAGCTCCCAGCATTCCACAAAATAAATTGGCCATGGTAAACGCGTTGGGTATATAATTTTTGATGGTCATAGTACGTATTTATTGTTAGTGTCATCGACACAGGATTAGTCTTTCACCAATCCCGGTCACCCGTAAAAATAGTTAAATTCTTTTGGCGGTCTTCTTCTCTTAAGAAGACCCTAACGTTATCTGCAATTTCTGCTTCACAATTTCACAAGCTCCATATACTTTACCGCAGAAAATAAAGTTTAAATTGTCAGATCGTTTATTCAAATTTGCCCAAAATCAATTTTTAGGTTGAGAAAATTACTATTTACGACAATTTGCTTGCTTTTGACTCTGGGTTTAAAGGCGCAAGCGGTGCGTAAATATTCTAACGAATTTCTCAATATCGGGGTGGATGCCGCCTCCCTCGCAATGGCAAATGCGGTTACTGCCAGTTCAAAAGATGTAAACAGCGGCTATTGGAACCCCGCCGGACTCGTAAATCTCGAAGACAATCAACTCTCTCTTATGCACGCAAGTTATTTTGCCAACATTGCGCTGTATGATTATGCCGCTTTTGCGAAACGTATAGACGACCGAAGTGCGATGGGGATCTCATTGATACGTTTTGGAGTGGACGACATCTTAAATACAACCCAACTCATCGACGCTGACGGAAACATTGACTACAACCGCATCAGTCTATTTTCTACAGCAGATTATGCGCTTACCTTTTCTTATGCGCGTGAGTTACCCGTACAGGGCTTAAATCTGGGAGCAAATGCCAAAGTGGTACGCAGAATCATAGGAGATTTTGCTTCCAGCTGGGGTTTTGGGTTGGATTTTGGCCTGCAGTATTCTAACAATAATTGGGATTTTGGATTGATGGCTCGGGATATCACGACAACGGTAAATACCTGGGCAATTGATGAAGAACAATTTGAAACCATACGTGGTGCAGTAGCCGGACAAAATCAGGAGTTGCCGGAAACCCTCGAAGTTACCATACCGAAATTACAATTGGGCATTGCCCGAAGTTGGTTGATCCGCTACGATTACTCCATCAAAGCAGAAGTAGATTTACTGATGCGTTTTACCCAAACCAATGATATTATTTCCACTTCTGGTGTAAGTGCTACCCCGGCTGCAGGCTTTGAATTTGGATATACCGGGATTGTTTTTATAAGAGCCGGAGTGGGGAATTTTCAGGAAATCACGCAACTGGACGGTAGTAATCGGGTTGGTTTTCAGCCCAATATCGGCGTAGGTTTTCAATACAAAGGCATTCACATTGATTATGCTCTTACCGATATAGGTGATCAAAGTGCCGCAGTCTATTCGAATATATTTTCGGTAAAGCTGGATTGGGAGTTGTTTCGGTAGCTTGTTCAGTATTCAGTAGTCAGTATTCAAGTTTTCAGTTTTGTACCCATCCTGTCAAAATCTTTTCAACAAACCTGAATTTTAATTTTTCGTCGCCCTCAGCATCTCTCGTTTTCCGGGTGGGCCGGGTAAACGTTCTACGGTAAAACCTACGGCCTGCATTGCGCGACGCACACTGCCTTTAGCCGCATAGGTTACTAAAACTCCGCCTGCTTTTAAGGCCGCATGCATTTTCTCAAAAATAGGTTCGCCCCAAAGCTCGGGTTGTACCCTCGCACCAAAGGCATCAAAATAAATGAGGTCGTACTTTTCCTGATCAGATATCGTTTCAAAAGTCTGCTGACGCTTTTTTAAATTGAATTGTGAATTAATTGCAGCATACTTTTCCCAATCTACGCTATGCATCTTTTCAAAAACCGAAGTATACTCTTCAGCCTTCAGCAATTCGATATAATTAAGTTGTTTGATTTCTTCCGCAGCAACGGGATAAGCTTCAATACCTTCATAATTCAGTTTGAGCTTTAAATTTTCGGCATGAATCAGTGTAAGAATTGCATTCAAACCCGTGCCAAAGCCTATTTCTAAAATATGAAGTTCATCGGGCTGGCCCGCTTTCGCGTAAGCGTGATCAAAACCCATTTTAAGAAAAACGTGCTTCGCTTCCTGCACCGCGCCGTGCATAGAATGGTATTGCTCATTCCATTCCACAATTTGTATTGTGGTAGAGCCGTCTGCGGTTTTAACGATTTTACGCTCCACCTTCTTATTCAGCGATTTTCACTCCGCTGGCTGTAAAGCCCAGGCTTTTCTTGGGTTTGGTTATCGCTGCAATTTCCGTTTCGTCTTTTCCGGCATCTTTTGCATAGTGCTGCTGTTCTTCAACAGGCACTTCACTTATAAAAGCAAGACCGTGAACAACTACGCGCTTACCACCCAAATCTTTCGGCACAAAAAAGCCATAGTCTTTAAACTTCACCATTACGGGATCATCTGCTCCTACATCAACCTGCATCCAACAACCTTTTGCCTGGCACACTTCTTTAACAGGACCCTCAAAGGTTACCTTAACCGTATCTCCGGTTTTTAAGTTTGAGTAGATTTCGCCCAGCTCGTAAGCAGAAAGTATGGTTTCGTTCTTAAAATCATCGCCAAAAACAGGCAATTCTGCCGCTGCGACTTCTTCAACTTCCATCGCAACAGGTTGTTCGCCTGAGTTTTGTTTGCAAGAAAATAAAACCAGAGCAACAAAAATTGTGTTATAAATTTTTTTCATAATCATTTTCTTTTAATGATTCTTTGTCTGTAGTGAATTAAAACTCTAAAAAAGGTCTTTACACCTATTGAAAACAAAGCATTATTGTTAATCTGTTTTCTTAGGGTTAATCTCAAAACAGACCAGCAGACCCTAAAGACCTTATTATGATGTAAAAATAATCATTTCTTGAGCTTACTTACTTTGAGAAAATGATAAATTTGTGCTTATAAATCGCACGATTATGACAGATACTTTAACGATTACCAAAGCTGAAAAGTCAAAAATCAATCAGGTTGACTTTAGCAATCTGGCTTTTGGTAGCATTTTTACAGATCACATGTTTGTATGTGACTATAAAAATGGCAGCTGGCAAGCTCCTGAAATTAAGCCTTATGGTCCGTTGGAATTAGACCCTTCGGCCAAAGTTTTTCACTACGGTCAGGCAGTCTTTGAAGGTATGAAAGCCTACAAAGACGAAAACGGCGATATTTTTATGTTTCGCCCTGAAGAGAATTTTAACCGCATCAACAAATCTAGCGAGCGTCTGGCTATGCCTGCTTTTGAAAAAGACTACTTTTTTGATGGGTTGAATACCCTACTCAATCTGGAGAAAGACTGGATCAAACCGGGTGAAGGCAATTCCCTTTATATTCGTCCGTTTGTCATTGCGACCGAAAATGGAGTTCTAGCATCTCCTTCGACCGAATATAAGTTTATTATCATTTGTGCTCCCGCTCAGGCGTATTACAGTGGCAAAGTACGCGTGGTTTTTGCAGATCATTACAGCCGCTCTGCTGATGGTGGTGTGGGTTATGCTAAAGCTGCCGGTAATTATGCTGCACAGTTTTATCCCACTGAACTTGCCAAAGAAAAAGGCTACAATCAGGTGGTTTGGACAGATGCCAGCACGCACGAATACCTGGAAGAAGCCGGGACGATGAACGTATTTTTCCGCGTGAATGATACCTTACTAACCGCGCCTACCAGTGACCGTATTCTTGACGGTATTACCCGTAAGAGTTTAATCGAGCTCGCAAGCAGTCAGGGTATTAACGTAGAGGTACGACCCGTGAAAGTTTCTGAAATTGTAGAAGCCGCTGAAAACGGTTCGCTAAAGGAAATGTTTGGTGCCGGTACCGCAGCAGTGATCTCTATAATCTCGGGCTTCACGCATAAAGAGAAGCAGTTTGATTTGCCTGAGCTTGACGATGCTTACGCTCCAAAACTGAAAAAACAATTAACCGAATTACAGGCCAATCGCGCTGAAGATCCATTTGGATGGCGTTATTCGGTTCCTGGCATTGAGGTATAGTTTTTAGAATAATTTCGCATTCGCGGAAAACCAATAAAACCCAAAGCAGCTATGATTTGCTTTGGGTTTTGTGTTTGTAGACTTTAGGCGTATTTTTGCACCTCATTTTTAAACCGAAAACATGCAAGACGGAATATATGCCAAATTTCATACGCCAAAAGGCGAAATTCTGGTAAAACTAGAGCACGAAAAAACTCCCGGAACAGTTGGCAACTTTGTAGCCCTGGCCGAAGGAAACCTCGAAAACTCCGCTAAAAAACAAGGAACACCCTATTACGACGGATTGAAATTTCATCGCGTAATCCCAGATTTTATGATTCAGGGAGGTTGCCCTCAGGGAACCGGTACCGGAAATCCCGGCTACCAATTTGATGATGAATTTGATGCTTCTTTAAAGCACGATGCACCCGGAAAACTCTCTATGGCAAACGCAGGGCCGGGAACAAACGGAAGTCAGTTTTTTATTACCCATACCGCAACACCGTGGTTAGACGGTAAACACACCGTTTTTGGAAGTGTTGTTGAAGGTCAGGATGTGGTTGATGCTATCGCTCAGGGTGATAAAATGGAGCAGGTAGAAATCATTCGCGTAGGTGACGAAGCCGAAAACTTTAACGCAGTGGAGGCCTTCAGAACTTTTGAAGGAGCCCGTGAAAAACGCATTGCTGAAGAACGCGCTAAAAAAGCAGAAGCTCTTGATAAACTAAGCCAGGGTTTTAAAGAAACTAAAAGCGGTTTACGCTATCAAATCATTCAGGAAGGTAGCGGTAAAAAAGCCGAAACCGGTAAAATGGTATCAGTACATTACAAAGGTCAGTTGGCTGACGGCACTGTATTTGACTCTTCCTATAAAAGAAATCAGCCTTTAGATTTTCAGGTAGGTGTAGGTCAGGTGATCGCCGGTTGGGATGAAGGTATTGGTTTGCTCAAAGTGGGTGACAAAGCCCGTTTTGTAATCCCTTCAGATTTAGGCTACGGAAGTCGCGGTGCAGGTGGTGTGATCCCTCCGGATGCGATTTTGGTTTTTGACGTAGAATTGATGGACGTTAAGTAAACTTCCAATCACTATAAAAGAAAGGCTGTCTGAAAAGACGGCCTTTTTTATTTTCTGCTTTCAGTTAGTCATTTAGTGTTCTGCATTTTAGTTTTCAAGCTTAATCCCATTTGTGCTTTTATTCCTGATTGCTTATTTTAAAGGAACTAATAACCAAAAAATTAGAACCAATGGGAAAAGGAGATCAAAAGACCAAGCGCGGAAAAATACACCGCGGCACTTACGGCAAACTCAGACCAAAAAAAGGAAAGAAGAACCCAGCAACGACCGCTGATGTGCCTACAAAACAGACCGCTACCAAAACCAAAGAGGCCGGCAAAGCGACCTCTGATAAAAGTTTAGCAGATAAAAAACCTTAGGTTTTAACGCACAAAAACGAGTTCGCTTTTTTCTAAATCGGAGTATTGCTCGCTAAAGCCGTACCCGTCATAGTCAAAGCCCTTAAGGTCTTCTATGGTCTGTACATCCTTATCTATCACGTACCGTACCATAGAACCACGGGCTTTTTTAGCGTAAAAGGATATGATTTTAAGTTTCCCGTTTTTATAGTCTTTAAAAACCGGAGTGATTACCGGCACCTTCAATTTTTCAAGCTTAACCGATTTAAAATATTCCTGGCTGGCAAGGTTTAAAAACAACTCGTTTTCTTTAAGTTCTTTATTAAGCGCGTCCGTGATTTTTTCGCCCCAAAACTCATAAAGATCTTCGTTATGTCCACTTTTAAGTTTTGTCCCCATCTCTAAACGATAAGGCTGCATCAAATCAAAAGGTTTCAAGACGCCGTAAAGTCCGCTAAGAATACGCAGGGTATCCTGAAGCCTGTCAAGCTTTTCTGTTGGAATGGTATACGCATCAAGACCCGTGTACACATCGCCGTCAAAGGCATAAACTGCAGGACGTGCATTCTTCTTTGTGAAAGGCGTGGTAAATTCTTTATAGCGCTGATAATTGAGGTCGGCCAGCTTATCGCTGATGCTCATCAATTCTGAAATCTCGGCTTTTGTCTTACGCTCTAATTTTTTATTTAAGGTTTCGGCCTCTTCCAGGAACTGAGGTTGGGTTGCCCGTGTTGTGGGTAGCTTATCTTCATAATTCAGGGACTTTGCGGGCGAAACAACTGCTTTCATAACTTATTACTTTTAGCCAAAAATAAGCATTCGTAAAAAGCTATTGAACGGCTTTTGATAAGTTTTGGCAATTGGGGGATAGACTTGAGATGTGAGACGCTTGACTTGAGATGATAGACGTTAGAGAAGAGAATAAAGAAGTTGATAGTTTTATCTTCCTGCATCTTTCAAAAATCAAACTTAAAACAGGAAGAGGAAACAAAATAGCATTACTATAATTATAGAAAGGAGAACAAGATAAAACTCCTTAAACATCTGCCTTTTTGCTTTCTTTTTGATTTCAACTTTCAACTCTGCCAGCTTAGCCGGGTCGATAGGCTCTTTTGCGGATGAATATACCTTGCCAGGATTCTGTAGCGTATTTTGTAAAAGCTTTTCTTCCCGACGCTCCAGTTTTTTGCGACGTAGTTCTTTAAACCTTTGGTTATGCGCACTAAACCTTCCATATGTTCCATCTACAGACATATTTCGTAATCTTTTAATCCTCTAATTGTGATATTGAGATTAAGGAGAAAAGCCCAAAAAACTAAAGTATTAATATAACCCTAATTTCAATAATAATAAACCGGCTAACCAACCAGGCTTTTACGCACATCGCTTTCGACCAGGCCATCACGTAATCTTATAACACGATGCGCATGTTCGGCGATATCTTCTTCGTGGGTAACCAGAATAACGGTATTTCCGGCAGCATGAATAGCATCAAATAGATTCATAATTTCAACCGAAGTCTTGGAGTCCAGGTTTCCGGTAGGTTCATCAGCCAGAATAATGGAAGGTTTATTAACCAAAGCCCGGCCTACAGCTACACGCTGGCGCTGCCCCCCTGAAAGTTGATTGGGCTTATGATCCATACGATCGGCAAGACCTACATCGGTGAGTACTTCTCTGGCTCGCTCATGCCGTTCGGTTTTTGAATAGC
>Ga0098073_1000423_pt1 | contig 14903 bp, 19 predicted proteins | sample 31_taG_FD_75060 | JGI IMG/M metagenome (GOLD analysis project Ga0098073, IMG submission 75060) | Marine viral communities from the Gulf of Mexico - 31_GoM_OMZ_CsCl metaG | ecosystem: Environmental > Aquatic > Marine > Oceanic | place: Gulf of Mexico | collected 2015-07-12
ACTGGGTGGAAGACGATTTCACCGCCGGCTTCGTGTTCGAAAATCCCAATGCCAAGGGCGCCTGCGGTTGCGGCGAAAGCTTCATGGTGTGACCCGCACCGTCGAGCTGACGACCTGGCTCGACGCGCCACCCGAGGCGGTCTGGGACCACGCGCAGACGAGCGCCCTGCTCCGGCATGTGGCTGCGCCGCTGATTCGCTTCGTGCCGTGCGGCGGGCGCTTTCCCCGCCGCTGGACCCCGGGCGAATACCGCGCGTGGATGTTCGTCTTCGGGATACTTCCCATCGGCTGGCAGGTCATCGGGATCGAATTTCCCACATCTCCGCCCACAGCGCATGTGCTGCGCGACAATGGCCATTCACCGTTCGTTCGCCGCTGGGATCACTGGGTCGAAATCGCCCCCGGTGACGGCTGCACGCGCTACACCGATCGCGTGCATATCGATGCGGGCATGCTGACGCCGCTGGTCGCGGGATTCGCGCGCCTGTTCTACGCGCACCGGCAAAAACGCTGGCGCGCGCTCGCCAAGAACGGTTTTCACGCGCTCCGCAAGTGAAGCTCAGTCTTCGGCGAGGAAATCGAGCAGCGCCTGCTCGTATTCGTCGATCTGACCATCGGCTTCGATTCGCGCCTCGAGCCATTCCCGCTCGTCATCGGTAACGGCGTATGCCCGGCCGACGGCCTCCGAGCGATCCGGAGCAGGCGCCTTGCGGCCGAAGACCTTGCCGAATGCATTGGGCGAGGCCTTGGCCATGCGGCCGAGAAAGCCGCCGACCCGCGCCTGCGTATCGCCCATGAAGGCATCCAGTTCGACCGCGCGTTCGCGGCTCAGCTGCGCATTCGGATCGCTGTAGGCCTGCAGGTAATTGGCAATGCCCTGCACGAACAGATGCTTCCATTCGGGGGCGTTGTCCGCGCCCAGCGTTGCATCCTTGAGCCGGAAGAGCATTTCGGCTTCCTTGCGTCCCACGGCCGCGGGCCGTTCGCTTGCGGGGGCGAATATCGCCCGCCGCAGCAGCAATGCCTCGGCCGCGTTGACATTGCCGGCTTCGAGCATGCCGCCATCGCGCGTCGGCCCCGTCCCCTCGAGAACGGCGTGTTCCATCTGCGCGACCGCATAGTCCTTCAGCGATACCGGCACGTTCTGTGCGCATTCGAACACGCGCACCAGCAATTCGATCTCGGCCATCGAGCCAAGCGTGCCATCGGCGTCCAGCTGCGCCATCAGCCATGCCGCGTTCTCGGCATCGACATAGCCCTTCGGCGCACGCTGATTGACGACATATTCGCCCAGCGCCTCGACATAGAATTCCACCCATTCCCGGCAGCGCGACGTAAGCTGGTGGTTGAGCGCAACGATCGCTTCGGCCTCGGCCTGCGAGATATGCCCATCGGGCCAGGCTTCGCGCCGTAGCGCAAGCACCTCGCCCGGCGAAATCACGCCGTCCGCACCGAATTTCATCGCCAGTTCGCCGAAATGCACGCTCATCTGTACCAAACTCCCGCCTAACACCGGTTCGCGGAGCCTAGCGCGGTTTGCTTAAGTCCGGGTTAGCGGATGCGGGCTTCAGCGGCGCAGCGCGCGCACGCAGGCCGCGCGATCGACATCGAGCCCGTCGCTCGCGCGGCGTGCATCGACATAGGTTGCACTGGGTTCCGCACCCGGGCTGAGCGGATAGAGATAGATGTCGAGTACGCAGGCCTCGCCCACGAATTGCAGCTTCTTCGCGTCACCTTCGGTTACGTCGATTCGCGGCGGCCCGAAAATATTCGCCAGCGCGGTCTGGTTGCGGCCGATCACGCCTTCGAGGCCAGGCACATTCATGACCCGCGGCGCGCGGAAGTCGGGGGTCGACGGAGCCACCCGCACTTGCTGCGGCGGCGGCGCGGACGCCGGCCGCGACGGTGCAGTGGAGCCGGGTACGGGTCCGGTGGCGCAGGCGCCCAGCAGCGGCAGCAGGAACAGGACGGACTTACGCATGCGGACCTTTCTCTCGAGCGCGGTGGACGAGATGCGTCGCACTCGCCGCGCCCAGTATCGGGGCGAGGAGGTTGAGGAAAGGTATTGCAAGCAGCGCCACCACCACGGCGCCGAGCAGAAATCGGGTCGCGCCGCCAATCGGCGCGGCTTCGGCCGCATGCGCGCGGTGGGGCAGCCATACGGCGTCATGCAGTTCGCGCCCGACCAGCAAGGCGTTGACCACGAGGAACACCGCTGCAGCGCCCACGCCGGTAAACAGCAGCAGGCCGGCAATCGGCAATGCCAGCGCATTGGCAACGAGCGTGCGGCCCAGCGAACGCAAGGCATGGCCCAGCTCCTCGCCGAACCCGATTCGCCGGGCGTTCGCCGCAGCTTGCGGGTAATGGCGCTGCTCGACCGCGCGGACCACGTCCTCGGCAAAGAACTGCAGCACGAACAGCGCGACTACCCGGAACAGGAACCATGCAGCCAGCACGGTCGCCGCCGCCGCGGCCAGTGCACCGAGACCGGCGGCCTCGATCCCGAAGGCGGTACCGATCGCGCTGTGGAGCGCGACATAGAGCGCCGTGCCCCCCGCTGCGAAAACCAGCAGCGTGACCACTGCGGTCTTTGCCAGCACTTTCAGGATAGCGGGATCGCCGAGCTGGACGATCGCCAGAACAAGAGCGCGGGAAAGCGACACCATAGGGCCACTGCGATGCGCGCGCGCCCTGCCCAAGTCAACGCTGCCCTTGGCCAAACCCCGACGAGCCGCTAACCGCGCCCGACACACCGCTTATCCCCTCCCCGGAGTACCCATGACCGAACCCCGTTACGACGTAATCGCCATCGGCAATGCCATCGTCGATGTGATGGCCCCTTGCGAAGAAGACCTGATCGCCGAACTCGATCTCAACAAGGGCGGGATGACGCTGGTCGACGAGGACGGCGCCCGGCGACTGTACGAGGCGATGGGGCCGGCAAAGGAAATTTCCGGGGGCTCTGCCGCCAACACGCTTGCCGGCATGTCGGCGCTGGGCGCGCAATGCGCATTCGTCGGGCAGGTGGCGCAGGACCAGCTGGGCGACGTCTTCAGCCACGACATCCGCGCGGTGGGAATCGATTTCGACACGCCGGCGCGCGAAGGCCAGCCCTCGACCGCGCGCTGCCTCATCTTCGTCACGCCCGATGGCGAGCGGACGATGAACACCTTCCTCGGGGCAAGCCAGTTCCTCCCCCCCGCCGCGCTCGACGACGAGCTGATCGCCAGCGCAGGCATCCTTTATCTCGAAGGGTATCTGTGGGACCCGGAAGAACCGCGCCGCGCAATGCGCCGCGCGATCGAGGTAGCGCGCAACGCGGGCCGCAAGGTCGCTTTCACTGCCAGCGAGAGCTTCGTCATCGATCGTCATGGCGACGATTTCCGCGCGCTGATCGAGGAAGGTCAGATCGACATTCTCTTCGTCAATGAAAGCGAACTGGCGACGCTGACCGGCGAAGCGGATTTCGACGCGGGCCTGGCCATGCTGCAGGACAAGGTACCCGTGCTGGTCGCCACGCGCAGCGCCAGGGGCGCCGTGGGCATTGCCAATGGCGCGCGCGCCGAAATTGCCGCCGAACCGATCGACAAGGTCGTCGACACCACCGGCGCGGGCGATCTCTTCGCAGCGGGCTTCCTCACCGGCCATGCCCGCGGCGAAACTCTCGAAACCTGCCTGCGCATGGGCGCGATCTGCGCCGCCGAGATCATCTCGCACTACGGCGCACGCAGCGAAGCCGACCTCAAGGCGCTGGTTGCCGAGAAGCTGGGCTAGGCCACCTTCCTCCGCCTACCGATGAAATCACCCCAGGCCCGTCCGGGGTCCGGCTTCGTCGCGCGTTAGGCCTGCTCCCGCCGCACTTCGCGCTGGCCGATGTCGCGGCGGCAGAAGCCGTCGGGGAAGGTGATCGCGTCGACCGCCTCATAGGCTTTTGCCTGTGCTTCGGTCGCGCTTGCTCCGCGCGCGGTGACGTTGAGCACGCGGCCGCCGCTGCTGGTCAGCGTCTCGCCTGCGAGTTTAGTGCCGGCGTGGAAGACCTTGGCGCCGCCGGCTTCGGCCTCACCCAGATCGATCGTACCGCCCTTCTTGGGCGTGCCGGGGTAGCCCTCGGCCGCCATCACCACGGTCAGCGCGAAATCGCCCGATAGCGCCGGCTCGGCGATGTCGCCCAGCCGTCCTTGCGCGCAGGCCTGCATCAGTTCGACCAGATCGCTTTCCAGCCGCATCATCAGCACCTGGCATTCGGGATCGCCGAAGCGCGCATTGTATTCGATCAGTTGCGGGCCGTCTTTGGTCAGCATCAGCCCGGCATAGAGCACGCCCGAATAGGGCGTACCCTCGGCGGCCATGGTGCGCACCGTCGGCTCGACGATCTCGCGCATGACCTGACGTTGCAGATCCTCGCTCAGTACCGGAGCGGGGGAATAGGCGCCCATGCCGCCGGTGTTCGGTCCGGTATCGCCCGCGCCCACGCGCTTGTGATCCTGCGCGGTGCCGATGGGCACGATCGCCGTGCCATCGGTCAGCGCGAAGAAGCTGGCCTCCTCGCCCATCAGGAACTGCTCGATCACCACTTCGCTGCCCGCGCTGCCGAACTTGCCGTCGAACATCTCGTCGAGCGCGTGCTGGGCTTCTTCGTAGGTTTCGGCGATGACCACGCCCTTGCCCGCGGCGAGCCCGTCAGCCTTGAGCACGAAAGGCGGATCGAAGCGCTTGAGCGCGCCCCACGCCTGTTCGAGCGAGACGCAGCGCTCGTAGCGTGCGGTGGGAATGTTCGCGCGCTGGCACAGCTCCTTGGTGAAGCCCTTGCTGCCTTCGAGCTGCGCGGCTTCGCGCGAGGGACCGAAGGTGTCGATCCCCGCCGCGCGCAGCGTATCGGCGAGCCCGTCGACCAGCGGAGCTTCGGGTCCGATCACCACCAAGGCGATCGCATTGTCCGTGCAGAAGGAGACCACGGCATCGTGGTTGCCGGAATCCAGCGCGGTGCATTCGGCATGTTGTGCGATACCAGGGTTGCCCGGCGCCGCCCACAGCTTGTCGCACAGCGGCGATTGCGCCAGTTTCCACGCCAATGCATGTTCGCGCCCGCCCGACCCGAGTAGAAGGATATTCATGGCCGCCGATTTCCCGTCAGATTCCGAAGATGCGAGCTTGGTAGCGAAGCGCCGCACGGGCGACAACGCCGAGCCGCTCAGCGTGAGCGAAATTTCGCAGGCGTTGAAGCGGACGGTGGAAGACCGCTTCGGTTTCGTGCGCCTGCGCGGGGAGTTGTCGGGGGTGAAGCGGGCGGCATCGGGCCACATGTATTGTGCGCTCAAGGACGAACAGGCGGTGATCGACGGGGTCATGTGGCGGGGCAATACCCAGCGCCTGCCGTTCGATCCCGAAGACGGGCTCGAAGTGGTCGCCAGCGGGAAGGTGACGACCTATCCCGGCCGTTCCAAGTACCAGATCGTGATCGAGCGGATGGAGCTGGCGGGCGAGGGCGCGCTGCTCGCGCTGCTCGAGAAGACCCGCGCGCGGCTGGCGGCGGAAGGCCTGTTCGCGGCCGAGCGCAAACAGCCGCTGCCGTTCCTGCCGCGAACGATCGGCGTGGTCACCTCGCCCACCGGGGCGGTGATTCGCGATATCCTCCACCGGCTTGCCGACCGCTTCCCCAGCCGCGTGATCGTGTGGCCGGTGTTGGTGCAGGGTAAGGGTGCTGCCGAGCAGGTCGCGGGCGCGGTTCGCGGGTTCGCGCAGATGCCCCGCGAACACCCCGACCGGCCCGATCTGGTCATCGTCGCGCGGGGTGGCGGGTCGATCGAGGATCTGTGGAGCTTCAACGAAGAAGCGGTGGTGCGCGCGATTGCCGAGTGCCCGATCCCCACGATCTGCGCGGTCGGCCATGAAACCGATACCACGCTGGCCGACTACGCCGCCGATCGCCGCGCGCCAACGCCGACCGCCGCGGCGGAAATGGCGGTGCCGGTGCGCGCCGAGCTCGCCGCGGTGCTGGCCGATTTCGAAGCGCGCAAGAAACGCGCGATCCTGCGCCCGGTACAGCTGGGGCGCGAACGGCTGCAGGCGCGCGCCGACCGGCTCCCCCAGCGCGAGGCGCTGCTGGAGCCGCATGCGCAGCGGCTCGACGATCTGGCCGAACGCCTGCGCCGGGGCTTGCGCGACCGCGCGGCGCAGGGGCGCGAAAAGCTCTCCAACCTGCGGCTGGCCCCGGTCGTGCTCCAGCGCAATCTGCGCGAGGCGCAGCGCGCGCTCGCCGGGCTGAAGCTCGCACCCGCGCTGGTCGAACGCCCTCTGGCCGAGCGGCGCGAGCGGTTGGCGGCGCTGACACGGCTGGCCGGACAGCTTCATCCCGACCGCCCGCTGGCGCGCGGCTATGTGCGCGTCACCGGACCCGACGGGCGGACCATCACCGACCGGGCGGCGGCGGCGCAGGAGGCGGCGCTTACGCTCAAGTTCCGCGATGGCGAACTCGTGGTGGCGACCGGCATGGAGCCTCCTCCTCCCGCGCCGCGTCGCAAGCCGCGCAAATCCGGAACCCCGCCCAAGCAGGATGATTTGTTCGGGTGACGCGCAAATGCTAGGGACGCCGCCATGTTGATGAACAAGAATTCGGGCCCGGCGAATGGCGAGGCCAAGCTGCAGTACGGCCCCTCGGGCTTTCGCGTCCTGCGCGCGGGCAACCATGTCTTTTGTGCGATGACCGGGGTGCCGATCCCGCTCGACGAGCTGCGTTACTGGTCGGTCGAGCACCAGGAAGCCTATGCCAGCGCGCAGCTCGCGACCGAGCGGCTCGCACCGTGAATCCGATCCGGGTCGCGCCGCTCCTCCTCGTAGCCGCCGCCTGCGTTCCGACTGCCGAGCCGGAATCCGCGGCCCCGGCCGAAGTCGTACAGCCCGTACGGGCCACGCCTGCGCCGGTGCCCACTCCCACACCCAGCCCCAGCACGGCCGCTGCCCCCGCGCCCCTATTCACCTTCGATGGCGAGCTGGAGCAGGGCGGCTGGATCCGGGGGCGTGTACCCGCCGGAACGGTGGAAGCCGCGCTCGGCGAAGAACCGTTGTCGCTGGACGAAGACGGGCGGTTCTTTGCCGCCTTCGACCGCGATGCGAACCCGGCCGCGACCCTGCGGGCGACGCTGGCCGATGGCCGGACCGTCACCAGCCCGCTCGCGATTGCACCGCGGGCCTGGGACATCGAACGCGTGAACGTCGCACGCCGGGCCGGTGGAAGCTCGGCATCGTTCATGCGGCGCCGCCAGCCCGAACTCGACGCGATCTGGGATGCGCGGCTCAGGGAGACCGGGGCGACGGGTTGGCGACAGGATTTCATCTGGCCGGTCAAGGGACGCATTTCGGGCCGCTTCGGCGCGCAGCGTATCTACCGCGGCGAACCGGGCAGCTACCACTCGGGCATCGATATCGCGACCGGTGGCAGCGGGACGCCCTATGTCGCGCCTGCCGACGGCGTGGTGGTGCTTGCGGCCGAGGATTTCAGCCTCGAGGGCAAGCTGCTGATCATCGACCACGGCCAGGGCCTGAACAGCGCGTTCCTGCATTCCTCGCGTCTTTACGTGAGCGAGGGCGAGCAGGTCCGGCAGGGCCAGCATATCGGCGATATCGGCGCATCGGGCCGCGCGACCGGGCCGCATCTGCACTGGAGCCTGAAATGGCGCAATTCACGTCTTGATCCCCTGCTCTTCACCGGGCCGATGCGTTGAGCGCTTGACGCGCGTCCGCGCGCTCTGGAGAGACCCGCTCGCATGCGTCCAAAGCGCCTTCTCCTTGCCGCCGCGCTGACGGTCGCGCTCGCCCCCGGGACCTGGCTGCGCTCGCCCCCGCCGCCCCGCGCATTGCAGCCGGACGTCACTCTGACACCCATCGCGGCACAGCAACGCACGGCTGGGCCCTTCACCCTGCTTGGCGCATGGGAGCTGGCGGGCGATCGCCTGCGCTTCGGGGGAATCTCGGCGCTCGTCGCCTTGCCCGATGGCCGCTTCCTTGCCGGCAGCGATACGGGGCGCAAGCTCGAGTTCCACCGACCCGATCGCGGGCGCCGGACGGGCCTGTTCAGCGCGTTCGAGCCGAGCGAGACATCCTACAAGATGGGGCGGGACCTCGAATCGCTGGCGGTCGATCCGGAAACCGGAACGGTCTGGGCCGGCTATGAATATCGCGAAGCGATCGTCCGGCTCGATGCCGCTTTCCGGCCCGACAAGGAAGTGCGGCCAGCGCTGATGGCGGATTGGGCCAGCAATTCGGGTGTCGAATCGCTCGTTCGTCTCGCCGATGGACGCTTTCTCGCGATCGAGGAGCGTTCGCGCCGCTGGCGTGGATCGCGGCATATGGCGGTGCTGTTTTCAGGCGACCCGGTGGAGGACGACAATCCGCAAAGCGTGGTCGTCGATATTCCTGCCGGATATCGTCCGGTCGATGCCGCTCCGGTCGGAAAGGGCCGCGCGCTGGTTCTGCTTCGGCGTCTGGACTGGGGCATCCCGCTGGGGTTCGAAACCGCGATCGCCGAACTCGATGTCGACGCGCCCGACGATGACGGGATCGTGACGGCCCGCCTGCTGGCCGAACTGGGAAAAACCATCCCGCGCGACAATTACGAGGGCCTGACCCTTACCGAGGATGCCGATGGGCAGCATGTCTGGCTGATCTCGGACGACAACTTCATGTCCTTCCAGCGGACGCTGCTGCTCAAGCTGCGGTGGCAGACACGCGAAAAGGCGCGCGAGTAGCCCTCGCGCGCCTTTCGAACCGCCGCAGGTGCCGGGGCGCCGCAGCGCCCGCACGGCTTATGCGGAAGCGGCGTTCGCCTTCTTCAGTTCACGCTTCACCTTGAGCGCGTTGGTCGACAGCTTCTCGTCGCTGGTCTTGAGCAGCCAGTTGTCGAGCCCGCCATTGTGTTCGACCGAACGCAGGCCCTGCGTCGACACGCGGAACTTGAAGCTGCGATCGAGCTTCTCGCTCATCAGCGTGACGTTCTGCAGATTCGGCAGGAACACCCGCTTGGTCTTGTTGTTGGCGTGGCTCACATTGTGACCGACCTGGCGGCCCTTGCCGGTGAGTTCGCAAATGCGCGACATGATACGTCTCTCGTTCGAGTGTTGGTGCCCCGAAAATCGGGTTCGGGGCTCGGTTTGTCCCGGAAAGCGGCGCGGATAGCGGCGAGGGGCCGAATCGTCAAGGTAGATGCGTTGTTGCGCCGGTTCGCACAGGCACCTACCATACACTTCCAATCCTTAGGAGCACTTCTATGCGTAAATTTGTCCTTGCTGGCGCGGTTGCCTTTGCCTCGCTGTCGCTGGCGGCATGCGATGTCGACCAGACGGAAGAAGGCGAAATGCCCGAAGTCGATGTCGATGGCGGCAACATGCCCGAATTCGACGTGGAAGGCCCCGAAGTGAATGTCGACACCGGTACCGAAACCGTCGAAGTCCCGACGCTCGACGTCGATGTCGATGGTCCAGACGATGCCGCTGGCGAACCCGTAACCGGCGACGAATAAGTATCGGCGCGCGGTCCTCGGCATCGAAACGGACGGCAAGCGCCGTGATCGATCGGCGCTTCATGGACCGCGCGCTTGAACTGGGGCGCGCCGCCGCCGCCGCGGGCGAGGTGCCCGTCGGCGCAGTCGTCACCCGGAACGGCGCAATCGTCGGCGAAGCGCACAATGCGCCGCGCGATCTTCACGACCCCACTGCCCATGCCGAAATCCTCGCGATTCGCCGCGCTGCCGAATCGCTCGGCACCGAGCGGCTGACCGATTGCGACCTGTGGGTCACGCTGGAGCCCTGCGCGATGTGCGCGGGCGCGATCGTGCACGCGCGGATCGGCCGGCTGTATTACGCGGCCAGCGATCCGAAGGGCGGGGCAGTCGAACATGGCGCGCGCGTTTTCGACCAGCCGCAGTGCCTCCATCGTCCCGAAGTCTATGCGGGAATCGGCGAGCAGCGCGCCGCGGACATGCTGCAGGGGTTTTTCAGGCAGCGACGGTGAACGCCGCCCGCTTCGCGGCAAAGAGCCGGCTAGAGGCCGCGCCAGATCTTGGCCGGGGCGGCATCACCCGCGCCGAAGCGCGTCCGATCGCAGCGTGCGGGCATGAACCGCTTGTCGTAACATAGCCGCAATTCCTCCAGCCAGCCGCGCGCATTCAGCTTCACGCCCACTGCCTCGCGCGGCCAGCCCCTGTTGGCATCGACGAAGCGGGTGCGGATCGTGCCGGCAGTAAGCCCGTCCTCGCGGCTCACCCGGTCGTAATCGGGCAAGCGCAGGCCGTCCCACAATATCCGCGTTACCCGGAAGTACGTTGCCGGTTTTCGCGCCATGCAGCTGCCGTGCTTGGCCCATTGGCGGGCCAGCAGCGCCGCCGATGGCGAGAGGCACATGTTCGCCGCCAGATCTCGTGCCTGCAGCTGGCGGCGCGATGGGCACCACTGCGGCCAGCTGCGGCCGCTTTCGGGCCACAGGCCATGCACGACCAGACCGAACAGTCCGGCCTGCCCGCTGCATTGGCGCGCATGGCGCGGCTGCCCCCGACGCGGCTTGCAGAATTCGGGGCTCCAGCTGAGCGCCAGCGTATAGCCGGTGACGGGCATGGGACGCGGCGGCGCATCGGGCGTCACCCGGGGCACGTTGACGCTGCGCGGGACGCTGCATTGATAGTGCTGCGCTGCCAGCGGTGCGCCGGGCACCAGCAGGCAGGCCAGGGGCGCCAGGACGGTTAGGCTAGGGCGCCTCGGCATCATCGGCATCATCGCTCAGCCACGCGCGCGCATCGGCGCGGAACAGCAGCACGATGGCGACCAGCTGCAGGATGGTCACGGCCAGCGAGGCGATGCCGGCCAGGCTGCCGAGCTGGCCGGGATCGAGATTGACGAACAGCAGTCCGAGCAGCGTCATCACCACCAGGATCCACTTGGCGATATTGCTGGCCCGGCGGGCGATGAAATACCACAGCAGCAAGGGGATCAGCAGGCTGATCGCCATGACGACCAGGATCGCGCCGCTACCCCAGCCCAGCTGCGCCAGTGCGGGATCGTTTCCGACCTGTGCGACGAGCGCGTCATACTGGAGGAACCCGTTGACCAGCGCGATCGCCAGGCTGAGCAGGAAAAGGCGTTCGAACAGGACGATGGAGGTCGGGCGCATGGATTATCCCTTTACGGCGAAAGGGCAGGAATGGCGCCGAATCACAAGGGCGTAAAGTCCAGACCGATATCGGCTGCCGGCGCGCTCTGGGTAAGGCGGCCGACCGAGACATAATCCACCCCCGTCGCCGCCTTGGCGCGGATCGTCTCGAGATTGATCCCGCCACTCGCTTCGGTCGGGACGCGTCCGCCGACCAGCGCCACCGCTTCACGCAGCACCGGGGGCTCCATATTGTCGAGCAGCAGCCGCGTGGCCCCTGCAGTAAGCGCCGGTTCGATCTGGTCGATCCTGTCGACCTCGCAGATGATATCGGAAACCCCGGCGGCAATCGCACGGCGAACCGCTTCCCCGACCGATCCGGCGACCAGCACGTGGTTGTCCTTGATCATCGCCGCATCCCACAACCCCATCCGGTGATTCGCGCCGCCGCCCATGCGCACCGCGTATTTCTCCAGGTGGCGCAGGCCCGGGATGGTCTTGCGCGTATCGAGCAGGGTGCAGTCGGGATTGTCCATCGCGCGCACGTATTGGGCCACCATCGTGGCGATGCCCGAAAGATGCTGCACCGTGTTGAGCGCGCTGCGTTCAGCGGTCAGCATGGCGCGGGCATTGCCTTCAAGGCGCATCAGGTCGGTGCCCGCGGGCACGCTTTCACCATCGGCGACCACGATTTCTATCTTCATGTCCGGATCGAGTGCGCGAAAGAAGGCTTCGGCCACGCCCAGTCCCGCCACCTCGATCGCATCGCGCGTGTCCATCACCCCGGCGAAGCGGGCATCGGCAGGGATGACGCTTTCGCTGGTCACGTCGCGGCCGCCGCCCGAAAGCCCCACGCCGAGGTCCTCCGCCAGCGTATTGCGGACAAAGGCGTCGAGGTCGAAACCGTCGAGATTGAATGTCACAGTGATCGCTCCAGAACGGGCCGGGTGAGGCCCGGCAAGGGCGACCGCCCGCCCGCAGACGCCCGTAGCGAAGCGGAGGGACAGCGTCGAGGACGGCCCCGCAGTTGCGGGGCCGAAAAGCAAGTCAGTGCACGAACCGCGCGACGACGTCGCGGTAGCTGCGGCTGACTTTCACCTCCGCGCCCGATTCGAGCACGAGGAAGCATTCGCCATTGGTGTGCGGCTTGACCTGCCGCACCTGGTCGAGATTGACGATCGTGCTGCGGTGAACGCGCTGGAACTTGCGCGGGTCGAGGCGGCGTTCGAGATCCTTCATCGTTTCGCGCAGGATCAGCGAATTGTCGCCGGTATAGATGCACATGTAATCGCCCGCGGCCTCGATATGCTCGATCGTGCCGACTTCGACCCGGAAGATCTGCCCCCGGTCCTTGACGTTGATGAGCTTTTCGAACCGGCTGGCCGCTTCGGGATCTTCCCCGGCGAGATTCTCCGCAGCTTCGGGTGCGACCTCGGAAAGCACGCTCTTGAGCTTTTCGGCTTCCTCGGTGGATTTCTTTTCCGCCAGCCGCTGGCGCACGCGTTCGATCGTATCGGCGAGCTTGTCCTCGTCGACCGGTTTCATCAGGTAATTGACCGCATTCGCCTCGAAGGCACGGATTGCATGTTCCTGGAACGCCGTGACGAAGACGAACAGCGGCGGGTCGATTTCCATCACGCCCTGCACAACCGAAAAACCGTCGAAGCCGGGCATCTGGATGTCGAGGAAAACCAGGTCCGGTTTCTGCGTCTTGATCGCGCGGATCGCCTCGCGGCCATTCTGGCAGGTGTCGATGATCTCGACGTCCTCGAAGGGTTCGAGGCGCAATTGGAGACCCTGGATGGCGAGCTTTTCGTCGTCGACGAGAATGGTGCGGATGGTCATGTCGTCTGGGGTGCTTTCGGGGGTAGGGGTGAGGGTACAACGGCCGGGGGTGCCGAGGGTTTCTGCGACAGCGCCTGCGCGGGTGCGGCTTGCGCCTCGCTTAACGCAGGGGATTCCTTGGTTTCGTAAGGCAGTTCGATCAGGACCGAGAACCCACCGCTTTCGGGCGAGCGGATCTCGAAGCGGTGTTCCTCGCCGTAAGCCTGGGCCAGCCGGTCGCGGATATTGGCCAGGCCGACCCCGGTCGAATCGCGGCGGGCATGGGTGTGGCGCACCGCGGGCAGGCCATCCTCGACGCTGTTCATGGTCATGCCCGGGCCGGTATCCGATACGGTCACGCGCAGCCGCGGTCCGACGACCTGCGCCACGATGTCGATCTCGGCGCCTTCCTCCTGCGGGCTGACGCCGTATTTGATCGCGTTCTCGACCAGCGGTTGCAGCAGCATGGCGGGAAGTTCCGCCTTGGCCGCTTCGGGTTCGATCCGGAAGCTGGACCGCAGTCGTTCCTCGAACCGCATCTGTTCGATGCCGAGATAAAGTTGCAGCGTCTCCATTTCCTGCGCCACGGTCACCTTACCGCCCGGCTGCGTCACCAGCGTGTGGCGCAGGAAGCTTGAGAGCCGGGTCAGCATGGCGTTGGCGGTCTCGCTCTGCTTGAGCAGGACCAGCGTGCTGATCGAATTGAGCGTGTTGAACAGGAAGTGCGGATTGAGCTGATACCGCAGCATGGCCAGCTGCGCGCTGGTCGCCTGCGCTTCGAGCCGTTCGAGCCGGTCGGCCTGTTCCTCGACCTGGAGGAAGAAATTGATTGCGTAATAGAGCGCCGACCATGCGCCGAGCAGTGTCAGGTCGATGAAGTAGATCCCGACGAACAGATTGGCGAAGCTCGCGCTGCCTGCCGAAGCGCCGGCGACATCGAGCACCCAGCTGTCGATGAAGGCGTATACCGCGGTCGCGGCAGCCAGCACCAGCACGGTGGCGCCCCAGGTAACCAGCGGCCGCTGGCGGATCAGCCGGCCGTACGCCACCGCCAGGATCAGGCTGAGCGAGAAGCCCGTGATCGTGGCGATCAGGATGATCACCAGCCGGTCGGGCGACTGGCCATTGGCCAGCGCCGACATCCCGCGCAGCATCGTCGCCCCGCCCCAGCCGGCCAGCTGGAGGTTCCAGAACGCCTGGTTCTTGTTGGCGAAGAACGGCGTAGGACGAATGGGCAAAACGGCCATGAGCCACCCTCCCTAGCGCAATTGCAGCGAATTGCGCCAGCCGCTACACCGTCGGTGACAGCCGAAGCGAGGGAGAGACGCGATGGGCGTGCAGGAAACTATCGACGAAGCGGGACCGGGACGCGCCAAGTTCCGCGAAATGAAACAGGGCACAGCCGACGACTGGGCGATCATCGGCGGCGAATACCGTGCCTTCGCGAAGGGGCTGCCCGACCGCGTGCTCGACCATCTCAGGCTGCTCGACGGCGATTTCGGCGGCTTCCCGGTCGACCGGCTGGAACATTCGCTGCAGACCGCCACGCGCGCCCACCGCGACGGGCGGGACGAGCAATATGTGGTGATGGCGCTGCTGCACGATATCGGCGACACGCTGGGCAGCTACAACCACCCCGAGGTGGCCGCGTCGATCATCAAGCCCTTCGTCAGCGAGGAAGTGCACTGGATCTGCCAGAACCACGGCGCCTTCCAGGGGTATTACTACTTCCACTTCCTCGGCATGGACCAGAACGCGCGCGACAAGTTCACCGGTCACCCGCATTACGAAGCGTGCCGGCTGTTCTGCGAGAACTACGACCAGGCGGCCTTCGATCCCGATTACGACAGCGAACCGCTCGAATTCTTCGAACCCATGGTGCGCCGGGTGATGGCCCGTCCGCTTGCCTCGGCCTATGCCAAGGCGCTCGAACAGGAATAGCC
>Ga0098073_1000426_pt1 | contig 14846 bp, 14 predicted proteins | sample 31_taG_FD_75060 | JGI IMG/M metagenome (GOLD analysis project Ga0098073, IMG submission 75060) | Marine viral communities from the Gulf of Mexico - 31_GoM_OMZ_CsCl metaG | ecosystem: Environmental > Aquatic > Marine > Oceanic | place: Gulf of Mexico | collected 2015-07-12
AGTGCACGACAGCAATAGCCTGATCGGTCACGTGGTGAACCTGATCCCGCAGGCGCGCAAGGCGATCGAAACCTATTTCGTCGCCAAATATGCGGGCTTTTTCGCGATGACCACGTTCCGCGCCTATGGCGGGATGCTGGCAACGCTGAACGATTTTCCCGCCAAGGACGCGGCTGGTTTGGTCGCGCGCGCCTTGCGGCTACCCCCTCCCGAACGCCATGTCGTCCCGACTGCCGATGGCATCAACATCGGCCTGACCCGCTATCGCGGCGGCCCGCGCGGGCCGCTGGTGCTGGCGCCGGGACTGTCGGTGCGCGCCTCCAGCTTCGCGACACCGACGGTCGAGGAAAACCTCACCGAAAGCCTCGTCGCCCAAGGCTATGATGTGTGGCTGTTCGACTACCGCGCGAGCGCGGATTCGGGCAATGATACCGAGCATCCGCCCGAGTTCACGATCGACGACATTGCGCGGCATGACTGGCCTGCGGCGATCCGCAAGATCCGCGCTGTCACGGGCGCCGACAGCGTCCAGGCGATCGCGCATTGCGTTGGCTCGATGAGCCTCCTGATGGGTATCGGCGCGGGCTGGGTGTCGGGCGTGCGGTCGATGATCGCCTCGCAGCTGACGCTGCATCCGGTAACCGACTGGCTCAACTACATGAAGGCCGATCTCGGCCTCGTCGGCGCGCTGGAACAGATGTCGATGCTCGATGGCCATCTCGATTTCGTCGGGCAGGGCACCGAAGAAGATAATGAAATCGATGCCATCGCCTACCAGATCCCGGTGCCCGAAGGGCAGGCCTGCAAGAACCCGGTATGTCGCAGGGTATTCGGGGTGTTCGGTCCGAGCTGGGATCATGCGCAACTGGGCCACGATACGCATCTGGCGCTGGGCAGCATGTTCAGCCGTGTTGCGCTCAAGCCGTTCGAACACCTGCAGGACATCATGCGGCAGGGGCTGGCAGTCGATGCGGCGGGAGATGCGATTTACACGACGGAGGATGCGGCGCGGCGGCTGGCGTTGCCAATCAGCTTCCTGTCGGGCGCGACCAACAAGCTGTTCTATCCCGAAAGCGGGCAGCGCACTCGGGTCTGGCTGCAGGACCGCAACGACCGCGAGCTATACCAGCAGCGGATCGTGCCCGATTACGGCCATATGGACTTGTTCATAGGGCATAGCGCGCATCGCGATGTCACGCCGGTGATCCTCGAACAGCTCGAATGGCTGGACGGCCGGGCGCAGCATGCGGCGGACCGCCATCAGGCGTAATCGCTCGCTTTTGCAGTGCAGCGGATAACGCCCGCTGGCGCGCGCCGAGGGCTGGTGTTGGAGCACTTGGCTGCGCTACGCAATTTTTCGCGTCGTGGAGGTTCGGCAGTTGGACAAGATGTTTCGCCGAGAAATTCTCGAGGCGATCGGGCACGGGGTTGTGTTCACTGATCCCGCAGAGAAGATCACTTACGCCAATCGCTATTTCTGCGAGATTACGGGCTATAACGAGAGCGAGGTGCTCGGGCGGACGTGCCGGTTCCTGCAGGGGCCCGAGACTGCGGCCGAGACCAAGTGGCGGATCCGGCAGGCGCTCGATGCGCGTACGCAATTCGATGGCGACGTCCTCAACTATCGCAAGAATGGCGATGCGTTCTGGAACAGCATGTCGATCACGCCGCAGTTCGGCGACGATGGTGAACTGATCGGTTATGTCGGGATCACGCGTGACGTTACCGAGAGCAAGGCCCGCCAGCTTCGCAATGAAGAGCTCGAGCAGCAGTTTCGCCTGATCTTCCAGAAGATCCAGGCGGGTATCGTGGTCCACTCGCCCGAAGGGGATGTGGAGATGATCAACCTGCAGGCTTGCCGCCTGTTGGGTCTTTCGCACGATGAAGATGCCGCACTGGGCGAATTCGAGGAGCTTACGCTCATGCTCGAGGACGGGACGACGCTGGCGAAGGAGGATTACCCGGCGCGGCAGGTGGCGGCGACGGGCGAATTCAAGCGCGGCCTGATCGTCGCTCTTGCACAGGACGGGCTGAAAGATGTGCGGTGGCTGTCCTGCAGCGCCTTTCCGATCTGCAACGACGCTGGCGAAGTCACGGTCATCGTATCCAGCGTGACCGATATCACCCATGCGCGCGAACAGCAGTTCGCGGCCCAGCGCGACCGCGAGCGGTTCGAACTGGCATCGCGCGCCGCGAAGAGCATGATCTTCGACTGGAACCTCGTCACCGGCGCGCTCTGGACAAATCAGAATTTCGAACGGATTTTCGGAACGCAGCCCCCGGCCGAAATGAATTTGGACAATGTCGCGCAGTTCGTCCTCGAGGCCGAGCGCGAGACTACGCATGGCCAGCTGCTCGAGGCGTTCGAGCAGGGCAGCGAACGGCTCGAAGGGGAATTCCGCTTTGCTCGGCCGCGGGGCGGCGTCGGGATCGCGCATGCGGAATTCATGATCCATTACAATGACGAAAAACCTGTGCGTATTGTCGGGGCGATCCGGGACCTGACCGAGCTGCGGCGCAAGGAGCAGCGGCTGGAAACCTCGGAAGAGCGGCTGCGGATCGTGGCCGAACTTTCGAGTGACATGCTGTGGGAACTCGACCCGCGCACCGACCTGTTGTGGCGCGCCAGCGAAGGGGTGGAGCGGCTCGGGCTCGATCCGTCGCTGGCCCCCTATTCGGGCGGCGTGTGGCACAACACCATCCTGCCCGAAGACCGACGGGAGGTGATCGCTTCCTTCTGCGAGGCGATCGAAGGCAAGGCGGATCGCTGGCGCGCCGAATACCGGATCGAGCGCGCGGACGGGTCACACCTCCTGGTCGAGGACCGGGCGGCGATCATCCGGTCGAAAGACGGCACGGCAATCCGCGTTGTCGGGGCGGTGCGCGATATCACCGAAAGCCGGCGGCTGGAGGACATCCTGCGCGAGAACCAGTCGCTCGAGGCTCTGGGGCAGCTTACCGGTGGGGTGGCCCACGACTTCAACAACATGCTGATGATCATCATGGGCAATGCGGAGACGCTGGCCGAAGATCTCGCCAGTCCGTCGGACCGCGAACGGCTCGAACTGATCCACTCGGCGGCGCGCAACGGAGCCGAACTTACCAGCCGCCTGCTGTCCTTCGCGCGGCAGCAGCCGCTGGCCCCGCAACGGATCGATATTGCCGAACAGATGGCGCAGGCAGCCCGCCTGATCCGCCACGCACTGCCCGACCAGGTGGAACTGACGGTCGATGTCGAAGGCCAAACGCTCTATGCCGAGGTCGATCCCAGCCAGCTCGACAATGCGCTGGTCAATCTGGCGCTCAATGCCCGCGACGCAATGCCGCAGGGCGGTTCGCTCTCGCTGGAAGCGCGCCCGTACCGGGTTGAGGCCGGTCTGCTCGATTCCGTGCTGGAGCCTGGCGACTACATCCGGATAGCGATGGTCGATACCGGTGCCGGGATCGAGCCGGAGATCGCGCCGCGCGTTTTCGAACCCTTCTTCACCACCAAGCCGATCGGCGATGGAACGGGGCTGGGGCTCAGCATGGTCTATGGCTTTGCCAAGCAATCCGGTGGCCACGCGCTGGTGGAAAGCAGCCCGGGCAAGGGGACGACGGTCAGCATCTTTCTTCCGCAGGCAGCCGGTGGACGGCCCGTCTTAACCTCAAACGATGCGAGCCCGCGGATGGGCAGGCAAGATGCTACCATTCTGCTGGTCGAGGACGATACGCAGGTGCGCGACTATGTCGAATGGATCCTGAGCGCCGAAGGATATTCGGTGCTGAGCGCGTCCGATGGCCGCGAGGCGCTTGAGATACTGGAGCAGCATGCGGAAATCAGGCTGATGTGCACCGATGTCGTCATGCCCGGGGGGATGGACGGTATCGAACTCACGCGCGAGGCGCAGCGCCGCTTACCCGGCCTCAAGGTGCTGGTGATTTCAGGCTATGCGAGCGAGGCATCGCTGCGCGAGGCGCTCGATTGGAGTGATACCGCCTGGCTGCCCAAACCGTTCACCCGCCGTGACCTGGCGGGCGCGCTGGCGCAGATGGAGCGAAGCTGACCGCGCTCAGCAGTTGACGGATGCGGGCCGGGCGGCGAACTTCGCCCTTTCGAAGGTCAGAGCGAATTCCACCGCGTTGCGGACCTCCAGCTTCTTGAAGATATTCGCACGGTGAACCTCGACGGTTCGCGGGCTGATATCGAGCGCGCGGGCGATCTCCTTGTTGCTGCTGCCATGCACGATCTGGTTGGCGATTTCGCTTTCTCGCGATGTCAGCCGCGCAATCAGCGATTTGCACGCTTCCACTTCCGCAACCTGCCGCCGCAGTTCCACCGACCGTTCGATATGCCCCGCGATCTTGTCTGCGAAGCTCTTGATCGACACCGGCTTCTCTACGAAATCGACCGCGCCGCATTTCATGGCTTCGACGGCTAGGCTCACTTCGCCATGCGAGGTGAGCATGATGACGGGTATTGCTTGCGCTTCGGCCGGGATCTTGCCCAGTACTCCCAGCCCGTCGAGTTCGGGCATCCGCATGTCGAGGACTACGCAATCTGGAATCTCGAATTCGAGGCTGTCGAGGAAATCCACGCCGCTGCGAAAGGGACGGCAAACATAGCCGAACCGTTCGAGCCCGCGCACCAGCGTCTGGCGCACACCGGATTCGTCATCGACGATCGCGATGCGGTGTTTAGTGTCGTTATTGGCGTTTGTGTCCTGCGGATCAGCAGTCAATAGTTCCTCCACCCCTGCTCGGCCGTATCGGCGCATCGAGGCGCACAATACAACCCCTTTCCGGCCGGAACCTGCTCTTACCCCGCCCTCGAGCAATCGGCGCGCCCCGACAATGGATGTGGGGGTTAGCCGAATTATCATTAACATCGTCGGAACGCAAATTTGCGGCGCATAAACAAGATGCTATCGGACGGGGCCTAGGATGGGGCGCGGCTGCATTCTACCCAGCGAGATCGGGGGGCGACTGTTCGTGCAGCTTAACTTGCGTGGACGCTTCAGTCGTCGTTGGTGAAGGCTGCGACGGCGGAGATCGACATGGTCGGAGCGCCCAGAAAAATTCTCAGCACCGTTACTTGGGTTCTTAGCGAAGTGCGCTCGCGTAGCGTTAGGGGGCCATATCAGGACTTGAGCCAGGTCCTGATAAGGAAGGCCACCGTTCCCAGCACTGCGACGCTCGCGAGCCAGATTGCTGCCATCCATCCCAGCCGCTGCCACAGCGGGCGATCTTCGGGCTGCCCCATCAATGGTAGCCTTCGTCGCCCACCTTGCCGCGAAAGACCCAGTAGGCCCAAGCGGTATAGGCGATGATCAGCGGCATGGTGATGGCAACGCCCACCAGCATGAAGATTTGGCTGCGTTCGGGTGCCGCGGCATCCCAAATGGTGACGCCGGGCGGGACGACATAGGGCCACATGGTGAAGCCGAGCCCCGCCATGCCGAAGAAGAACAGCGCCAGGCTGAGCCAAAAGGGCTTGCTGTGGCGCTCGACCGACAGCGAACGCAGCAGGGCGATGGCGATAACTCCGGTCAGGATGGGCACGGGCGCAGCGAGGTATATCTCCGGCGCCGTCAGCCAGCGATCGGCATATTCGGGGTTGAGGAAGACGTTGTAGAGGCTGACCCCGCCCATCAGCGCGAGGGTGGCCCATGCCGCGCGCTTGCCCATCTGCCGCGCGTGGTGCTGGCCAGGCCCGTCGAGCTTCCATACCAGCCAGGTTGCGCCGAGCAGGGCATAGCCCGCCACCGTGCCGAGCCCGGTCAGCAGCGTATAGGGCGTCAGCCAGTCGAACCAGCTGCCCGCATAGGCGCGGTCGACCACCTCGATCCCCTGCAGCAACGCGCCCAGCGTCATCCCTTGCGCCATCGCCGCGACCAGGCTTCCGCCGGTGAAGGCGGCATCCCACAGCCGCCGATGGCCAGGGTCGCGCCAGCGGTATTCGAAGGCGACTCCGCGAAAGACCAGCCCCAGCAACATGGCGATGATCAGCGGATAGGTGGCGGGCAGGATCACCGCGTAGGCCAGCGGGAAGGCAGCGAAAAGCCCGCCGCCGCCCAGCACGAGCCAGGTTTCGTTACCATCCCAGACCGGGGCGATCGAATTCATCGCGCGGTCGCGTTCTGGCCCGACTTCGAAGGTCGGGAAGAGGATGCCGATGCCCAGATCGAACCCGTCCATCACGACATAGGCGAAGACCGCAAAGGCGATGATGAACGCCCAGATCACGGTGAGGTCGAAATTAACGGCCATCGGTCGCCTCCTCCTGATTGCGCGGCAGGGTGCTGGGGTCGCCCGGGTTCTGCGACGGCCCCGGGGTAATGCCGGCGGTACGGATGGGGCCCGTATCGCCGCGCTTGACGCCCTTCTCGCCGACATGTGGCGATTTGCGCATCAGGTGGAGGATGTACCACACACCCGCGCCGAAGACCGCGAAATAGACCAGGACGAAGGCCACCAGCGATGCGCCGACCGCGGGCGCATCGAGCGGGCTGGCTGCATCGGCCGTGCGCAGGAGGTTGTAGATCACATAGGGCTGGCGGCCGACCTCGGTCGTGATCCAGCCGGCCAGCACTGCGACAAAGCCGCTGGGCGCCATGACCAGCGCCGCACGGTGCAGCCACTGCCAGTCGTAGAGCTTGCGCCGGAACCGTGCGACGAGGCTCCACAGACCCAGCCCGAGCATGGCGAAGCCGATGCCGACCATGATGCGGAACGACCAGAACACGATGCCGACCGGCGGTTCCTCGTCGTCGGGAATGGTGTCGAGCCCGGCGAGCGGGGCATCGAGGTCGTGTTTGAGTATCAGGGAGGACAACTTCGGGATTTCGAGTGCATATTTGACGCGTTTTTCCTCGCTGTCGGGAATGCCGAACAGGATCAGCGGCGCCCCGTCGGGGTGGCTCTGATAATGGCCTTCCATCGCCATGACTTTCTGCGGCTGGTGCTCGAGCGTGTTGATGCCGTGCATGTCGCCGGCGACGATCTGGATCGGCGCGACGATTGCCGCCATCCACATTGCCATGGAGAACATCTTTCGCGCGTGCAGGTTGGTGCGGTCGCGCAGCAGATGCCAGGCGCCGACCCCGCCGACGACGAAGGCAGTCGTGAGATAGGCGGCAGTCACCGTGTGGACCAGGCGATAGGGGAAGCTGGGATTGAAGATGATCTCGAGCCAGCTGTCACCCGGCAGATATTGCCCGTTGGCGCCGATCTCGTACCCCACCGGCGTCTGCATCCAGCTGTTGACCGACAGGATCCAGAAAGCGGACACGAAGGTCCCCACCGCGACCATCAGCGTGGCGGCGAAATGGAGCTTCTTGCCGACGCGGTTCATGCCGAACAGCATGACGCCGAGGAACCCGGCCTCGAGGAAGAAGGCGGTCAGGACCTCATAGGCCATCAGCGGGCCGATGACGGGGCCGGCAATGTCGGAGAAGACCGACCAGTTGGTGCCGAACTGGTAGCTCATCACGATGCCCGAGACGACGCCCATGGCGAAGGCGATGGCGAAGATCTTCAGCCAGTATTTGAACAGGTCGAGATATAGCTGCTTGCCGGTCTTGAGCCACAGGCCTTCGAGCACTGCGAGAAAGCTGGCGAGCCCGATCGAGAATGCCGGAAAGATGAAGTGGAAGCTCACCGTAAAGGCGAACTGGATCCGGGCGAGTAGAAGTGCGTCGACGCCTTCGAACATGACTTTTTCCCTATCTCTCTGCCTGTCTAGCGGAGCGGGGGGCTCGGGGCCCGTCCGATTTACGCAAGGGGTGTTGCATTGGATCGGCGCTCGGCGCGCCAGCGATAGAAGGTCTTCTCCGAAATGCCGATTTCGCGGCAACTTTCGCATACGCCCCGGCCGGCGGCAATGAGCGCCGCGATCCGGCGGCAGCGGGCGTCCTTGTCGGGGATGCGCGGCATCAGATCATCCCCCGCGCCATGTCGGAGGGCGGCACCTCGGGCGGGCCGCCATTGGCCGCAAGCTCGCGAAAGGCGCGGTTCTGCGACAGGAACACCCGGCCGCTGAGCTCGGCGACGAAATCTGTGCGGTTCAACCGGTCCATGACCGGCCCCTTGACTTCGGACAGGTGCAATCCGATCCCGGCGTCGGCGAGGCGATGATTGATCGCCTCGAGGCTTTCGAGGCCAGAAGCGTCGATCTCGTTCACTGCGCTGCACATCAGGATCACGTGGCGGACTGCGGGCCGGTCCGCGACTTCCTCGAGGACATATTCCTCGAGCCAGCGCGCGTTGAGATAGGTCAGGCTCTCGTCGATGCGGATCGACAGGACGTGCGGCACGGTGAACACGTCATGGCGGTCGATATTGCGGAAATGCTCGGTCTCGGGAACGCGGCCGACGATCGCGGCATGCGGGCGGCTGGCACGCCACAGATAGAGCAGCAGTCCCACCGCTACCCCCGCGATCACGCCCAGTTCGACGCCCGCCAGCAGAGTGATGACGATGGTCACCATATGCGCGGCGAAATCGGCCTTGGAATAGCGCCACAGCTGGCCCGGTGTCTTCAGGTCGACAAGGCTGAGGACGGCAACGATGATCGTCGCGGCCAGTGTCGCGATCGGCAGGCTGAACAGCAGCGGTGTCAGGAACAGCCCCGCCAGCGCGATACCCACCGCGGTATAGGCGCCCGCCGCGGGCGTTTCCGCACCGGCATCGAAATTGACCACCGACCGGGCGAAACCACCGGTGACGGGATAGCCGCCCGAAAAGGCGCTGGCGATGTTGGACGCGCCGAGGCCGATCAGTTCCTGGTTCGGCGCGATCCGCTGGCGGCGCTTGGCGGCCAGCGTCTGCGCGACCGACACGCTCTCGACAAAGCCGATGATCGAGATCAGCAGCGCGGGCACCCATAGCTGCGCAATCAGGTCGGGATTGGTGGAGGGCAGGGCAAATGGCGGTAATCCCTGCGGGATCGCCCCGACGAGGTTGACCCCGCGCGCGCCGAGGTCGAGCGCGAGCGCCGCCACGATGGTTGCAGCGACAGCGGCAACCGGCCCCGCCTTGGCGACGATATCGGCGGCATGCTGCGTCAGGCCCAGCCTGACCAGCAGCGGCTTCAACCCCTTGCGCACCCAGAACAGGAACAGCGTGGCGGGCACCCCGATCGCGAGCGTCCAGGGATTGATCTGGTCGATGGCGGCGGCAATCCCGCCGAGCATGGCGGGCCAGGTATCCCCGCCCGCGCTGACACCCAATATGTGCTTGAGCTGGCTGGTCGCGATCAGGATCCCGCTGGCCGTGATGAAGCCGCTGATGACCGGATGCGACAACAGATTGGCAAGGAAGCCCATCCGCAGCAAGCCGAGCACTGCCAGCATGATGCCGGACAGCGCGGCGAGCGTGATCGCGGCTTCGAGATAGAGCGCCGTGCCCTGCGCTGCCACCGCACCGGCCGCGCTTGCAGTCATCAGCGAAACTACTGCCACCGGCCCCACCGCCAGCGTGCGGCTGGTCCCGAAGATCGCATAAGCCACCAGCGGCAGGATCGAGGCATAGAGACCCACGACCGGGGGCAGGCCCGCCAGCAGCGCATAGGCCAGGCTCTGCGGGATCAGCATGATGGTGACGACCACGGCCGCCACCAGATCCCGCGTCAGGACCGTGCCGTTATAGGAGCGGCCCCATTCGAGAATCGGGAAGTATTGCGCCAGCGCATGCGCGCGCTGACGCTGCCCGGGTGCGCTTGCCGGTGCCGCGCTACCTTCGGTGCCGGCCGGTTCCATCAGGCTGCGGTCTTGACCTGCGGCCGTGCCAGCCACTCATGGCCCTTGAGCATGCCGTTCCAGTAGATCCACGGCAGCGCCTCGGACTTGAGCAGCCAGCTGAGCCGGCGCGGACGGGTGCCGTCGATCAGCCAGGTGGGCAGGCTGGGCAGGAGCTTGCCGCCATACCCGAATTCGGCGAGCACGATCTTGCCGCGTTCGACAGTCAGCGGGCACGAACCATAGCCGTCGTAATCGGCGACCGGCTGCTTGCCGTCGAGCACCGCCAGCGCGTTGACCGCGACGATCGGAGCCTGCTTGCGCACGGCGGCTGCGGTCTTGGCATTGGGGCTCGACCCGGCATCGCCGAGCCCGAAGACATTCGGATAGCGCACATGGCGCAGGGTGATCGGATCGATATCGACGAAGCCGCTTTCGGCCTGCGCGAGCGGGCTGTCGGCAACGAACGCCGGGGCGACTTGCGGGGGAACGACATGGAGCATGTCGAACGCAACCGTTTCCTCGCCGGCTTCGGTTTTGAACGTGGCGGTCTTTGCCGGTCCGTCGACCGCGACAAGTGTTTGGTTAAGCTTGAGGTCGATGCCGTATTTCTCGACATATTCCATCAGCGCGGGGACGTATTCCTTGACGCCGAACAGCACTCCGCCGGCATTGCGGAACTCGACATCGATATCGCCCAGCACGCCGCGATCGGCCCAGGCGTCGCACGACAGGTACATCGCCTTCTGCGGTGCGCCCGCGCATTTGATCGGCATCGGCGGCTGGCTGAAGATCGCCCGGCCTGATCTGAGCGTACGAACGAGGTTCCAGGTGTAGGGCGCCAGGTCGTAGCGATAGTTCGAAGTGACGCCATTGCGCCCGAGCGTCTGTTCCAGTCCCTCGATCTGTTCCCAGGCGAGCCGTATGCCCGGTGCAACGATCAGCAGCCGATAGGCGATCGTGCTGCCATCGCGCAGCGTAAGCTGGTTGTCTTCGGGGTGGAAGGTCGCCGCCGCCTGCCGGATCCAGCGCGCGCGTTTGGGCATGACGCTGGCCATCGGGCGGCAGGTCACGGGCGCATCGAACACCCCGCCGCCGACCATGGTCCAGCCGGGCTGGTAATAGTGGTGTTCGCTCGGTTCGACGATGGCGATGTCGAGCAGGGGCCGTCGCTTGAGCAGCGATGCGGCGGTGGCGATGCCGGCCGCGCCGCCACCGATGATGACCACTTCGTGCGTGTAGCTGTGTGCCATGCCAGATCTCCGGTTTGCGGGTGCTATTCGGCCAGTTGCGATGCGAGCGCGGACAGGTCGTAGCCCGCGGCGCCGGCTCGCTCGAGGCGGTCGGCTACGCTCAATCCTTCGGGATTGGCGAGCGCATCGAGCGTGATCGAACGGGTGCCGGTGCGACAATAGGCGAGCACCTTGCCGCCGGCTTCGCGGCGGACCTGCCCGAAGGCGGCAACCGCTTCGGCAGGAAATGCGCCGCCGGCAACGGGGATATGGTGGAAGCGCATGCCGGCGCTTTCCGCCGCCGCGCGCATGACTTCCGCGGCGGGCTGGTCATCGTCCTCGCCATCGGGGCGGTTGCAGACCAGCACGCTGAACCCGTCCTGGACCAATGCCGGCAGCGCTTCGGGCGAAAGCTGTGGAGCCACTGCAAAGCGATCGGTTACGCGTTTGTAGGTCATCCCGATTTCGCTTCGAACAGCCGGACCAGGGCCATGCCCGCCAGCATCGCGGCGACGAATATTGCGGCCGCACCCGGTTCGATCACCAGAGCGGCAATTCCGGGGCCGGGGCACAGGCCGGCGATGCCCCAGCCAATTCCGAACAAGGCGGCTCCGCCGATCAGGCGCGGCGTGAGATCGGCGCGGGTGGGAAGGTGGAAGGCTTCGGCCAGCCACGGCGTCTGCATCCGCGGAACCGCTCGCCAGACGATTGCCATGACGAGCACTGCCCCGCCCATCACGAAAGCGAGCGTCGGATCCCACGCGCCGAACAGGTCGAGGAAGCCGCGTACGCGCGCCGGGTCGGTCATTCCGCCAAGTGCGAGACCGGCGCCGAACAAGGTACCCGAGACGAGGGCGGGGAGGGCGGGGCGGGTCATCGCAGCACCTCCATGCCCAGCGCATTCATCGCGGCGACAGTGGCGATGCCCGCCGCCATAAAGGTCAGCGTGGCAACGATCGAGCGGGCGGACAGGCGGCTGACGCCGCAAACCCCGTGACCGCTGGTGCACCCGCTGCCCAGCCGCGTCCCGATACCCACCAGCAGGCCCGCGACAATCAGGACCGGGGCGCTGGCGAAGCGGGCTTCGATACCGCCTTGCAGCATGGCCACGACCAGCGCGCCGAGCGGTAGCCCGATAACGAACGTCCAGGCTCCGCTGCGGGCAATGCCGCTGCCGCCCAGCCCCGCAGCCTTGGCCGCAATCCCGGAAACGCCTGCAATACGGCCCAGGCCAAGCAGCATGACGGCTGCAGCAAGGCCAATCAGCACGCCGCCCGCAAGGCCGGCAAGCGGGGCCGCCTCGGGATAGCCCGGCAGTGTCATACCGCGTTCACCGGGATCTTGATGTAACTGACGCCATTATCTTCCGGTTCGGGCAACCGCCCGCCACGGATGTTGACCTGCACCGAAGGCATGATCAGCTTGGGCATGTCCAGGGTCTTGTCGCGGCTGGTCCGCATGGCGACGAAGTCTTCCTCGGTGACGCCGTCCTTCACATGGACGTTTTCCTCGCGCTGCTGCTTGACCGTGGTCTCCCAGGCATATTCGTCGCGGCCCGGCGCCTTGTAGTCGTGGCACAGGAACAGGCGGGTATCGTCGGGAAGCGACAGCAGGCGCCGGATCGAGCGGAACAGTTCGTGCGCATCACCGCCGGGGAAGTCGGCGCGTGCAGTGCCGAAATCGGGCATGAAGATCGTGTCGCCGACGAAGGCCGCATCACCGATGATGAAGGCCATGTCTGCGGGCGTATGTCCGGGCACGTGCAGCGCGATGCCCTCGAGCTCGCCAAGGGCAAAGCTTTCGCCATCGTCGAACAGCTTGTCGAACTGCGATCCGTCGCGCTCGAAATCGGTACCGGCATTGAACAGCTTGCCGAACACTTCCTGCACGCGGATGATCTCGCGGCCGATCGCCAGCTTGCCACCCAGCCTTTCCTGCAGATAGGGCGCCGCCGAGATATGATCGGCATGCGCATGAGTCTCGATCAGCCAAGTAACTTTCAAATTATTCGAAGTGACATATTCGATAATTCGATCGGCGGAGCCGTTCGAAGTCCGGCCCGAGGCCGCTTCGAAATCGAGCACCGAGTCGATGATCGCCGCCTCCGCGGTCTTGGGATCATGCACGACGTAGGATATGGTGTTGGTGGCTTCGTCGAAGAAGCCAGCGATCGAGGGACGTCGCGTCTTATCGTCGCGGGCGCGCCCGATCTGCTGCGTGGCGTGGACGAGTGGTTGGTCGGTAGCCATCGGACTTACTCCTGTAAATTACATAAACTATGTATATGTATTGCACTATTGATGTCAAGTGGTAGGAAGGCGCGATGAGGCAGGACGCGCATAACCCCGGCGATGCATCTGCGGCCCCCTGCGCGGGCCTGCGGATCGGCGACATCGCCCCCGATTTCTCGGCTCGCAGCACTGCGGGCGATGTCCGCCTGTCCGATTACCGCGGGCGCTGGCTGGTGCTGTTTTCGCACCCGGCGGATTTCACTCCCGTCTGCACCACCGAATTCGTCGCGCTGGCGCGTGCGGCAGGTGATTTCGCGCAGCGCGACTGCGCGCTGATGGCGCTGTCGGTGGACAGCCTGTTCTCCCATTTCGCGTGGCTCAGGATGATCCGCGACCGGTTCGATGTCGAAGTCCGCTTCCCCATTCTCGAGGATCCGACGCTGGTGATCGGCCGCGGTTACGGGATGGTCGCACCGGGCGACAGCGACAGCGGCGCCGTACGATCGACCTTCTTCATCGATCCCGAGGGGGTGATCCGCGCGATGACCTGCTATCCCGCCAATGTCGGGCGTTCGACACCCGAAATGCTGCGCATGCTCGACGCGCTGCAGGCGGTCGACAAGGAGACTTCGCTGGCACCCGCGAACTGGCAGCCGGGCGAGGCACTGCTGGGCCAGCCACAGGCGGACCTCGACAGTGTCTTCGCGGCCCAAGGCGAGGCCGACTGGTTCCTGGGCAAGGCCGGGGCGGGAGCGCGCAGGTGAACGATGACGATCTGGTCGCGGCGCTGAAGGCGGTGGCCCACCCGGTCCGCTTGCGCATCCTGCAGACGCTGTCGGGCGCCGAACGCAATGTCGGCGAGATCGACGACGCGGCGGAGATCGGACAGCCGACGCTGTCGCAGCAGCTGGCCGTCCTGCGCGGTGCCGGGCTGGTGGCCACGCGCAAGGACGCGAAGCTGGTTTATTACCGGATCGACGAAACCAAGCTCGGCCACGTGACCGCCGCGCTGGCGCAATTCGCCGGCGAAGCGGTGGGGTCCGAAGCGCCGGTCCGTCGCCGCACTTCAGCGCCCGGCGTGGCCAATTTTGCCCAGCTCGGCTGAGCTGGGGCGAATTCCGTAACTCCCAATAAGCAGGCTCCCTGATCATGTTCAGGGAGGCGTCGAATGGTGCAATTTATGCACCATCGCGCAGCAGAAAACGCAAATGAGAATGACTTGCAATAGAAGTTGCGCGGGCTTAGGCGGACGCTCCAAGCGAATCAGCAGGGCCCAGCACACGTGTTCCGAAAACTCCTTCCCGCAGTCTTTCTCATCCTCGCGACTCCGGCCGCGGCAGGCACCCAGACACTGCCGCACGATCTCAGCGTATGGGGCATGTTCGCGCAGGCCGACTGGGTGGTGAAACTGGTGATGGTCGGGCTGGTCCTGGCCTCGGTCGCCACCTGGACCGTCCTTATCGCCAAGCATCTCGAGCTCGCCCGCCAACGCAAGAGCGCCGAAGCTTTCCGCGACACGCTGGCCGAAGCGGGTATCCGCACCGGCCGCTGGACCCCGCTGGCGGGCGGTGTGATGCGCTGGGTTCCTTATGAAACGCTCGACAGCGCCCGCTAGGCGCGGCTAGGTGGCCGCCATGCAAGACGCTCCCGAGCCTTCGATATCCGGG
>Ga0098073_1000435_pt1 | contig 14473 bp, 29 predicted proteins | sample 31_taG_FD_75060 | JGI IMG/M metagenome (GOLD analysis project Ga0098073, IMG submission 75060) | Marine viral communities from the Gulf of Mexico - 31_GoM_OMZ_CsCl metaG | ecosystem: Environmental > Aquatic > Marine > Oceanic | place: Gulf of Mexico | collected 2015-07-12
CTTATAAAAGTTGTTTCATTGTCGCTTGGTCTTGGTTTTGGTAGTGGCATTTTTAATAATTTAAGTTAATTAATTGCTCTTTTTGTTCGTCTGTTAATTCAACACCTATTTCATTTAGTGTTTTCATTGTTTCAGCGTTGATTTTACGGACTTCGGCTTGTTCTTTCTGGTCAGCTTGTAAAACGTTCAAATGGTCAAAACATGCTTCGAGATAATAACCCTCTTTGTCGAGTTCAAATTGACTTATAATGTTGTTATAAAGCTGTTGGGTTTCAGGTATAATTGTATCTGTATATACCATGCGTATTGAGTCGCGGACGTTTGTAAATGTCGCTCCTTGCTCTTTGGAAAACAAATTATAATTAAGTCCATAAGCGTCAATAAGTGCCATTTTATCTGCTGTAAGCTCCTCAAATAATAACAAATCACGAGTTGGGTAACTCATAGGTTGCCAATTTACGTTTGCTTCGGTTATAATTAATTCGTCTTTTGAACGTTTAAACCAGTCTTGACGTATTTTATTCCTTTCTTCAGGAGTCATAGGTATAGCTCCCCCCATGTCGTTTTGCTGTGCTGAAAGAATACCAATAGCACCGATATTTTCCAATAATACGTTCCGTTTTTTATAACTTGCTTGAATGTTACTTAAAGGGAATTTTAAAGAGTCAATTCTACTAATTGGTTTTACGATATTCATACCATCGGCTGTTGTTATATAAACAGCGTCCGCCCATTCAATTGATTCTTTACTACCATCATCGTAAGTAAAAACAAATTTATCAATTAAATTTTCTTTGTCCATTTGTTTAAGCTTCTTGCCACTAAGCATGATTTCAACTTTGTTGGCTGGTAAAGTCACTATTAAATTCCTAATGTTAAAACTTCTTTGAGGACAATAGGCAACAACGTTGGAATAAAGTGCGTCCTGTACGCTCATTGAATAAACAACATCACTCCAAGACTGTGTGGCATTAGGAGTATCAATCAAATCTAATAACCAATGACTTTCAACAAGTTCTCCTTTTTTGTCATACAATTTTGGCTCATTAGTTGCCATCATTGTCGCCCTTTTGTCTATAACAGCTCTAAGCTCTGGTATGTCTATGTATAAGCGCCAAGCGTCGGAGGTGTCTAACCAAACAGCTTCCTTTTTACCCCAAACTTGTACCTGAGGTGGTAAAATACGATGTATTAAGTCATTGTATCGTCTATCTTCACTAAAATAATTTAGAAAGTTGTTAAGAAATTCTAACGCCATTTAAGAAATTTACTCCAAAAGTAATGATTATTTGGTAATCAAAAAGGGGGTTAAAATATAAACACAAAAAAAAAGCGCTTCAATTAGCGCTTCTTAATTACATCAATGAATTTTTTTTACAATCTTGTATATAAACCAGTTATGTCTGTGAATATCTCTTGTAATTGGTCAAAATAAATGTCATTTAATTCTTTCTTTGTTGTAATGTTAAAATTTCTAATACTTGAAAAAGTCATTTTATACGTGTCCATGGGAGTTAATTCTATGTTTAAATAATTAGCTCCTGACTTATTTCTACTTAATCTCATACTTAAACCATTACTTTTTGCAATTAAGTTTTTTGAACCAGTCATGATTAAAAATCTGTTTCCCCCTAATTGCTCTAAAATTGTTTTCGCTACTTGCATTTTTTTATTTTTTAATTGATTAACGATGTAAAGATAATAATACTTTTTAATATAACAAACTTTTTTTAAGTTTTTTTTAATTTTCTAATAAAATATATTTATTAATATCTGATTGAGAAATAGGAAAATATCTCATTTGAAATCTTGAATAAATATAGTATCGAACACCTTTTTTTGTGTTTTTTGAATAAATTGAAAATACTTTACCGTTTTCATATTTTATTTTTTCTCCCGTTGCTTTAAAATTTTCGTTTAACATTTTATTTTTTTTAATTGATTACTTTACAAATATAACTATATTTTTTAATATACAAAACTTTTTTTGATTTTTTTTGATTTATTGAAAATTAAAATACGCTTTGACTATTTGTTCTGTTGTTGTAAACGAACCAAATGACGCGTTAATTTGATACAGTTTAACATTATTAACACCGATTTGTCTATATATTATTACTTCTTCATTTGCTTTAATAATATGGTGTTTTGCTGTTCGAATTTGTCTTTTTGCTATTGCTTTCATGATGTTATAAATTTATGGTAAAACATATATTGTACTACCTGTCAAAACTTGTTTAGCGTGTTTTTTAGCGTCTTTATACATTCCACTAAATACAGTTGTATTACCATAATTGTCTTGAAATATCCAACCCCCATAACCTTTTGGCATTTTTGAATGAGAACCGTAAAATTTGTTTGTGTTAATTGTTTTCATAGTGTTTTAATTAATAACTGATACAAATATATATATATTTTTTAATATAACAAATGTTTTTTAAGTTTTTTTTAGTTTTCTTTTTCTTCTATACACCAAACCCAAACCCATTTAGACTTATTATTTTTCATGTTGTGAGCGAATCTTTGACATGATTGATAAGATTTATGATAATTAAAAAGATTCATTTCTTTTTGCTTTTCGTATTTATATTCTTCCTCGCACCACATCAAACCAACTGTACAAGATTCCATCATTGAATAATGAACGTCCAATACTTCGCCAGTTTCTTTGTTTTCTAACCAATAGTGTAAATAACCATTAGCAAGACCTTCGACCATTATTAATTTATTTTTAAACTGTTTTTTTAGTTTCTGCCAAACCATAAAACAAGTATACCAACAACGATTTTCGTAATAATATAATTTTTCGTTATCGTATAATTTTTCTATTTCGTTTCTTAATAAATTTTCCATTTTTTCTTTGTTTTTAATTGAACAATACAAATATAGATATATTTTTTAATATAACAAACTTTTTTAAAAAAAAATTAAAAAAAAATTTACTAAGCTATATTTTTAAACATGCTTTGAGCAAACATTGAAAGACCAGCCAAACAGTCTGGAGCGTCGTCGTTTTTGTTTTTACCTTCTTTTGAATAGTTTAATACATTTGCAATAAATAACTCGGATTCATTGTCATTAGCTCTTTTAAAGTTCATTCTTTGCATAATCCAAGCGCTTTGAATTAATATCCTTGTTTCTTTTTTACTTGTATTATTAACTTGAAGTATAACAGTTGAGGTCATTTTCTGTAAATGTCGCGAAAACATCGCGCCCATTGAATTTGATTCTACTCTACAATATGACACTTTCCATTTATTTAATAGTGAACTAATTAATGGTAACGTTTTATCTGTATTTTGTTGATTAAATACGTAATCTAAAATGTAAAACTCGTTACCACTTACGCCAAGAATCGCACACGCTGTATAATCCTTGCCTTGGTCTGCCACATCAACGTAGGCAATAGCTCCTTCGATGTTTGGAAGTTCGTCGTAGTATTTAAGATTGTTGAAAAGTCTTCCCATAACATCTATTGGACTCTGCATGTATTCAGCCTCCCATATGCTTGGTTCTGTTCGTTGTTTCTTTTTAATATACTCTTCGGTGGTCATTACTTCATCACAAAACGTTTCATTATTTTCATTAAGTGCGCTAATCACTATTGAACGCTCATAAATGTTTTGTTCCGTATTTCTTCCTATTACATCGTTTAATGACCAGCGAGTACCAATGTCAATTCGCGCACAACCTTTTTCAAATCTGGAATCGTGTGTAGCTTCTTTCCATTGTATTATCCTATTATTTATTGTATCACTCAAAGCGTCCTCCAGACCTCTGTATAAGTCGTCCGTAATTGCTACCATTGACGCTCCAAAGCCTATAATTGTTCCCCCTACACCAGCTCCAAAATAACTCACCTGTTTAGCGCTGTTAGTATTCCAGCCACTTAGATTTGCTTTATCTTCACTGAGTTGAACTGTTTTAAATACTTCATTAAAAATTTCACTTTTTACAATTGCTCGAACATCGTATGAAAATTTAACATATAATGAAGCGGTACAAGTATTTCTCATTACAGATTCGGTAGGTCTGTTACCAATTGCCCATGCACAAAATAAAGACGTTATATAACTTTTACCAGCTCTCGGTGGCATTGAAACACACAAAGATTTTATTTTATTTTCAAATATATCTTGGAAAGCAATGGCTACTTCTTTTAAAAATTTACGTTTTGTAAAAAAATCATTGTCATAAATTAAACAAAATTGCCAAAAATCATGTCTTGCCAATTGATATTTTAATTCTTGAATAAGCTGTTTATTCCTGATATTCTCCATTATCTTTGAGAATGTTTCTTATTTCTTCGGCTGTTAAATTAGTAAAATCAAAATTCGTTTGTTGTTGTTCTACTTGCTGAATAGGTGCGCCATAGCTTGAATCCATTAGTGCCTTATACGCTGAAACATCACCTTCCCGAGCTTTTTTAATTAGCGCCAAAGTCATTAAATCCTCTTGACTCATGCGCTCGGTTTCTGCTGTTAAAGGATTTTTTAAGTTTTGATTTACATTGAGCCACTTCTTTGCTATCGTTGACCTATTTTTGACTCCTTTAGGTCTACCATTAGGGTTTCCGCTCTCACCTTTTTTAAATTCGTGTTTTTTGATGTCTTTTGCGCCCATGATATGCTGTTTTTGTGCTGTTATTCATCAAAAATAATACTTTTTAATTTATTTATCATTTCCGCTCTTAATTGTAACTGTGACGTTCTCCAAGTCTTTTGTATTGCTAAATGCTTTCCAAAGTCTTTATTGCACTCTCTAATTTTATTTATTAAGCTTTCGTAATCTTCTACAATATAAAATTCGATTTGTTCTTTATAATATCCAATTTCGGATTTATTTATTGTATTCATGCAATTTTTATCAAAAAATACAACGTTATTACAAAATCCAGCTTCATACCATCTATTGGCTAAGTTATTAAATACATTGTGTGTAAATTCATCCTCAATATATAAACTGTATTTAAATAAGTTTAAAGTTTCTTTATTTTTTTCCCATGATAGCTTTTTAATGTATTTGGGATTAGCTCCAGCATGTTTATATTTTTTAAAATTTTTATCCGAAGTGCTTAAATATATTTGATTTTGTAAGTATTTTTTAAAGTATTTTGAACGATTTACGCGAAATGTTCCGTAATAAATACAGTCATATTTTTTATTGATATTTAAGTTGGGTTCTTTTGCAAATAACAAATTTAAGTTTAAATGATAAAATTTTGTAATTGCTTTACTTTTGCTCTTTATTTTTTCATAATTTGCAATTAATTCATAAGGCAAAAAACCCCCAACGCTTGGAACTATATTGTATTCATTTGAAAGAACGATTTTCCGAGCGTTTTGATTGTTTTCAATAAGTTTTCTTATTAAAGTAAATGGCGCATATCCTGAAGCATATCCTAAAATTAATACGTCATATTTTTTATTTAATGCTTTTATAAAATCGCTTTCAATACATAATAAGTCGGCATTTATTTCTTTTGATATTATAACGCTGTTTCTTAAATGCGCGTCAATCATTTTTTTTATATCCATTTTTTTATTAGGATATATTTCTATTATGGCAATTTTCATAGTGCTGTTTTCAATATGAAATCTTTATATCCCATTTTTTGCGCGTCTGTATTTAATTTAGATTGAAGTTGTTCCAATTGTTCTAAATTCTCACATTTAATAATAAAATTTATTGATTCATTAAATTCATCCACAAAATTAATATCGTCAATTGTACTCAGTTCTTCATTATCATTTTCTATAATGTCATAATCCTTTATTTCCAAACCCCAACGAGTTAAATCCGCTACATCCCACTCATTTGCCAGTCTATCAAAATCCCACTCACCAAAACTAACGTTATCCTCAATTATAAATTGTTTTCTTTCTTCCTCTGTCCATTCATCTGCTACTATTATTGGAACTTCTTTATATTTTAGCTCTTTTAACGCTTTTAAGCGCATATTACCACCCAAAACAATATATTTGCCATCAATATCTGTAACAACAATTAAAGGACGCTTGTTTAACATGTCTGGAAACTCTTTAATTGAGTTTAGTAACTTGGAGTACTTATCGTCTTTAATAATTCGAGGATTGTCAGGATTTTGCTTAATTTGAGTAATTTTTACTTTTTGCATGTCAAACAATTAAATAAATTATAAAATTAATAACACTTATCACAGAAACTCTAATAAAACTGGCAGTTATTTCATTTTCTTTTTTAAACCAAAGATTTATTGGAAATGCTGTCAACCATATTATAGGTATTAGGTAAATTCTGTCTAAAATATATAAACAAAAAAAGCATGGAAGTAAAACCATGCTTAATAAAATTTTTAAGTATTTTTTCATTTACTTGCAATTATAGGCATAATTTTTTAAACGATTATAAGCTTTTAATTGAATCTTTAATAATTGACTTAATTTAAAATACCTAATAATATATTCATTATTATTAAAATTGTAATGTCCGACTTCCATCCATGTCAAATGATTATTGGTCGAATTTGCTCTTTTTAACATCTTTTCAGCCATTTCTTCCAGCTGTATTTTTGTTAGTTTTGTTTTCATCTTCCAAAGTCAAAAAATGTAATTTCGTTACTTATTCTCATAAGTTCAATTTCCAATAACTTCCTTTTGTATTTTTTCAATCTTAATAAAGCCATATTACCAATTTCAATTTTGTACTTGATATTATTTAAAAGATAATCATTAATATCAATTTCTTCATATCTTTTAAGCGTTTCCAATCTTGATTCAATCACTCTTTTTTGTGATTTTATCATGTCGTTAATTTCTGCTAAATTTAATTTCATGCCTCTTTGATTAAAGTTAAACGTAATTCCTTAGCAACGTAATTAATGTGCTTTTGAGTAGTCATTGACCAATAACCTAACTGGGTCAAAGTTCCTTCTGCATGATTAATAGTAGCAACGTGAGTCACATAACTGATAACTTTGTTACCTTCGATTCTTAGATTTTGCTTGTACTTAGATAAATTCATGTTTTTAGTTTTTAATTGATTAACAATACAAAGTTAATTATATTTTTTAAAATAACAAGAAAAAACAAAAAAAATTTAAAAAAAATAGGGGTTATTTAATACCCCTACTTTCCAAAAACTTCCAAACTTTTTCAATGTTAATACTACTTAACGTTTTGCCATTTATGAATACATGCAAATTTGGTTGTAATACTCCACTTTGCTTTGCGAAATAATTTAAACTCACTTTATTTGTGTGTAAATAATCAATTACCTTTTGTCTGGTATAATTGTTAATGTCGCTTAGTTTCTTCATGACTATAAATTAAAATGGTAAATCGCTTTCGGTATCGTAAGAATTGGAAATGTCGTGTTCAAACATTTTATCCGCTTCTTTCTTTGCGTATTCTTTTGAATTAAAAGACGCTTCATTACTTCGCTCATTATCGAGTAACTTCATAGTCCAACAAACAATTGTGTTGAAATACTTAATTTCATTTTGTGGACTTGTCCATTCTCTACCACGTATATTTATTCCACACTCTACAACGTCTCCAATTACTACGTTGTTTAATACTTCTACTTTGTCGTTGGTAACTTCCAATAATATCTTTTGAGGATATTTATCGGATGTTTCAATTACAAATTCTCTTTTTGTAAAATTGCCAAATGTCTTGGCTTCCATAATTTTAACTATTCTTCCAGTTAGATTCATTTTTTTAAAATTTTAATTGTTATTAATAAAATGATAAAGGCAATAAATAACATACTTAATACCAATATCAAAGTTTTCATCTTCTATAATGTGCGTCTATTACAAAATCAGGTATTCCACCAGTTCTTTTTAATTTGTCCAAACCTTTTCTGTAAAAATCTTTGACATAAAATTCTTTTTTTCGTTCATAAACAATTTTCCAGCTTTGGTTAATTAAGTAATTATACCACTCTTTGAATAATGTTTTATTTTTTAAACCTAAACAATGCCATTCCAGAGTCAATTCAGTACATGAGTTTGGTATATGTTTAATTAAATCGTATTCACCACCCTCAATGTCGATTTTTATGGTGTCAGGTTTTAACTTATTAAACAAAACTGGAGCATGTATATTTTGCACCGTTTGTTTTACTCTGCCTCTTGTTTCTTTAAGACTTGCCATACTTGGACCGCCTTTACCTTTGCCAATATAAAAATTTAACGTGCTTTCTGTTTTGTCACTTATTGCACTATTGATTAAAATTGAATTTTCAAAATCTTTTAAATTTTGTTTAAGCATAATAAAATTGAATTTTTCAGGTTCTAAAGAAACAACTTTCCGCGCCCCTCCTTTAATTGCCATATATGAGAATCCCCCAATGTTAGCGCCTAAATCTAAAACTGTCCTATCTTTTACCATTACGTCCTTATAGTTTTTATTACATTCTGCTATGCTTAATAAATCACAACTATTTTCTCTGTAATATATTCCAGTTTTATGTTTTAAAATTTTAGCGTCAATTATGCCTTTTTTGGTTATTAATTTGCTTGTATTCATTTTATATTGTTTTTAATAGTTCATCATATATTTTACGAGCTTCATTAATTCGCTCATAAGCTATTTTTAAAAATTCATTGTCTTTTTTTATTATGAATCTTCTTATTTTTTTATTTTTTGGAATATGGTCATAATATGCTTCCTTTTTTACAATTTCTGTGGCTTTTTCTTCTGCTAAAGTCCATAAATCGTCTATTGATTCAGCTTCAAACATGTATGGTCTATCGGCAAAATAATAAGTTAATTTTTTTATTTCACTCGCAACAATATGTTCAGGATGATTGCTTAATACATAAACCAACTCGGCTTCTTCTTTACCAGTCAAATCCATATAAGCTTGTAATTGAGCATAATAGTCCTTATTCTTTGGGTCGTCAAACCAGGGAAATGTATGCGCGTTCCAGCTTGTTTTAATATCTGCCAACAAAGTTGGAGTATTAATGTCTGGAGTTCCAATAAAGTATTTATTAACTCGCTTTTTTTGTGGAGCGTTTTCGTCAACATCTGCCCAATTCAAAACTTCTTTTGCCAATTTGATATTCATTTTTTCGTTAAAATTACCTTTGTCAATTTTTGAATTATATACATCACTTGGCTCAATGTTATATTTTTCTAATAAAACAGCGTCTTGGATTACTTTCATTGCTGTATCACCAAAAATCTTATCTTTTGCGCGTCCTTTTGTCATTAACGCCCCAAGTTGTGAGGGGCGTATTAACCATTCGTGCTGATTCATATTTCCAAAGTGTTTAAAGTTTTTAACTGGTCTTCATTAAGTGAATACAACTTCTTTGCAAGTTCTGGAGTGTATAATTCACCTGTTTTTGTTTCTTTTCCTGACATTATTGAACCGACTAAGTTATTAAATTGTGTAACTGATAAAGTTGGTTTGCTGTCTTTCTTTTTAATTTGGTCACCAGCACCGTCCAAATCTTTATCGGTCACTAAGCCCAAACAGCTGGAAAGAGAGTACCTACGATAATAAGTCACGCCACTACCGAATGACTGATAATCATTCATTTTTGCTAACTGAACTTTTGGAATTTCAACGTTGCTTTCAATGTTTTCGCCACTTTCTACATGAAATAAATTAGTGCTTATAGTAGTTATTCCTTCTTTTGTGTTTAGCAACTGAGTAAAGCCTAAACCATGCTTTTTTAATAGTGGATTTATAACTTCAAAAATTGTTGGTAAATCTGCATAAGAATAACCGTAACCTTGTGTTCCTTTGTGTATTACTGGAACCTCTTGCTGAAAATTTGCAAGTGCTTTGAATAAATGTTTCATTTTTTTGTTTTTAATTAATTGTATTTAAAATTACAAGACTTAACTTTTGTATTATCTTCATTTACACATCGTAAAGTAATAATATGTAAATTCAAATTGATACCGATTTTTTTGTATGCTTCATAAATAGTAATAGCATTATCCCATCCTTCCAACATAATTTCATCGTAATAAAGTCCAGATTCTTGTTTATTTTTATATTGAATAAATAAAGTAAAAGTTGAATGATTTTTAACCCATTGATTATATTCAAATTGTTTTTGAGCATGACTTAATTTTTGTTGCTTAATAGCATTTTTTAAGTCTTTCATTACTGCGTTAAATTCTAAATTGTTCATTTTGTTTTTTTAATTGATTAACAATACAAATATAAATATATTTTTTAATATAGCAAACAATTTTTAAAAAAAATTTTGTTTTATATAAACTTTTTTAATCCTTCTGCACAATTTTGAATACTTCGCGCACGTTCTTCCAATGATTTTATTTGTTCTTTTATTGTCAATTTACAGCTATCGGTAAAATATCCTTTACTTGTAGCAATTAACGGAAGTAGTGAGTTTGAGCGTATATAATTAACCATTTTCCTAAGTCTTGGTTGAGTCATTCTTAATTTTATATTTCGTTTTAATAAATATAAATTCATACTTTCCACTATTTTGTCGGCTTTTATTGGATTGTCTTTTTTGTATTGTTTAAATCCATGTATTACAGCTGGTAAAATGTTTAATTCATCGTCACTTAATTCTCCAGTAAAATCTTCAAAATTTGTTATCATATTTTTTTAAATAAAATGATTAAATTCAAGTCGTAAGTTTGTTTAATTTGTATTTTGTGTCCTTTGTACGTTCCTAAACTCTGTATGTAGTCCAAAAAAGTCATTCTATCTTCCAAATTAGCTTTTAATTGATAATCATTATACTCAATGCGTAATTTTTTTTCCAGTTTCCAGTTTGATTTCATTACGAATTAATTAAATTATTTGCTTCTGTTTCAATCCATGTTTGTTCTTGCTCTGTAATTGAATCATTAAAAGTAAAAGTTGTCCAAAAATCTCTTTCCTTGATGCTTTTAATATCTTCTAATAAATCAAATTCATCTAAAAATAATTCAAATTTTTGCGCTTTGTCGTTGGGAATAGTAAAGTTCATTTCTTTAGTTTTTAATTGATTAACATGACAAAGATAGTAATACTTTTTAATATAACAAGTTTTTTTTAAAAAAATTTTACATTTCTTTTATTTTAGCTTTAAAAGTTGCAATAATTTCTTTTAATTCACTTATTTCCCACTTCTTTTCTTTGTGCGCTCTTGTATAAAGTTCAATTAATTCAAAACCACCAATTCTTTGCTGTATTCCTATTTGATAGTTTAATAAATCACCACTTTTGTCCTTATTGCATGGTCTTGAACATTGAGCATGAACGTTAAAAACATCAAATCTTACGTTGGAATGACCACCAGCTGAAAAATAATGACCAGCGTCAATGTTTCCTGGTCTTAGCTTTTTTCCGCAACTTATACACGTTCCAAATTCTTTTATATCTCTTTTTCTTATATACTCATTAAAAACTTTTTGAGCGTCTTTTAAATAGTCGGTACGTGTTTTTATGTTTTCTTTTAATTTCTTTTTAGTTACTTTCCAATTTTGTACCTTAGAAGTTTCCACCCATTTATTTACGCACATTGGTTTAAAACAGTATTTTTGGTTAAAGTGCTTTGATTCAAATTTTTCCTTACAGTTTCGACATCTTGGCATTAAAAATAAGGACTTTTTGTTTCAATCATGATTTTGATTTTTTCACTTTCAATAAATCTTAAAAACTTTAATAGTTTTTTCATAAATCTAAATTATCAATTTTTATTTGATTTTTTAAATCTTGTATCTCCTTTAATCTTATTAAGTTAATGTTTTCCAAATCAATGTTTCTTTGTCTGCTCGTTTCAAGTTCAATTTGCAATTTATCAATAAAATTACTAACATTCAAAAGCTGGTTAATGCTTTTAGTCATTGGTTCAATATAATCTATTCTATTTGGTGATTTTTCTTTTATTTCTGTTAATGAGTTGTTTATTCTTTCTGTTATTATTAATAAATCTAATTTTGCCAAAAAAAAAGTAGCTTCATCCATGTTAAAATAATTTTGATTTATAATTTATATTTTGTGTTGGTCTGCAATCTTTTAAAACATCAATGTTTCTAAACTTAAAACCTAAGCCATTGTTATATTCTGCCAAAATTGGTTCGTTGTAATTTGTATGTTTTCCACCGCTGTCAATGTCTTTAATTTTTACCACATCAATCATGGTATAGTATTTCATCGTTGGATGAGCTACCAATCTATGTATTATTATCATATCATCACAACGATTTAAAAAAGCTTTTCCTCCTTCACAATCCGCTTTTAAAGGCGCTTTTAAATGTCCTTCCCAATCATGTCCTTTAGGATATAAATTACCAGCTCGTCCACTTTCGCTTATAGGGTGAGTATTTATATAAAGAGTTATTCCAGTTTTATTTGTAAACTCTCGCGCTTTGTTCAAAAATTGATAATTCCCATTATATGACATTTCGCGGTCTAAAGCTGTATATGGGTCAATTAATGCCATGTCACATTCCACTTCCTCAAAAATATCTAATAATTCATGAGGTTTGTAAAGTGTATTTGTATCAATAAAAAAGATATATTGTTCTAAAAAAGAACTATATCTTAAAATTTGATTATCTGTTAAATCTTTATATTTTATTCCAGCATACATTTGTATTAAATCACGTAAAATTTTCCCTTTGTGATTTTCTGCCGAATACATGCACACTTTTAATTTATGTTTCAATACTAAACACAAAAAATAGTAATTAATAAAATATGACTTTCCTACGTTGTCATGACCAAGAATCACACAAAGCTGACCGCGTTTAAAAACCAAATGTTCATCAATGTAAGCTCCTATTTCTAAACCTTTCGATATTCTATCATTTTTGTAGTCAAGTAAATACTGAATTTGGTCTCCTGGTGTTGTAATTTTATTTATCATTGATTTCATTATTTATAAAATTTAATAAATCATCCTGACCATTTTTTGCGTATTGCTTGGGATTTCTATTATACCACGTTTTTAATCTTCTTTCAATGTTATAACTTTTTTCTTTTTCAAATCTCATTTTTTTATCCTTTTCACCATGTTCCGACCAATATCCAAAAAAATCTTCAATCATTTGTTTACCATATTCTTTTTCAAAAGTCTTTAAAGAATCGAAAAATTTTATTTTTCGCTCACTTATATTTAATTTAATATCACTATCACTAACACTAACACTAACGGCATTAATCGTATTCGATTGTATGCGCTCGTATGCGCTCGTATTCCATCGTTTTAATGCGTTTTCTTTGTTCTTTGCTCGTATGTTTTCGTATTTCTTTAAATCACGTTTTAAACTCTGTTTAATAGGTTCAAAAGCTATTTCGGTAACCAAATCTTTGGGAGTAGGATTTAGGTCGTTTACATATTCTAAAATATGTTTAAACAAGATTCCAGCTTGTTCATCTGTTAATTTTTGCGCTGTGTGTATTACATCACAATAAAGCAAAAAAGATTTTTTGTTCTGTGCCATAATTGAATAACATTAAAAAAAAAGCCCAAACTCTGGAGGTCTCACTTTCCAAAATTTGAGCTTATATAATTAAACTTGTACAATACCAAAAATAGGTATTTTGTGAGACCTAAACAAACAAAATTATAAATTAATTTTCAATCCTTTCGATTAAGTATTTTATTATTTCATTTGATTCTTTTAAATAGTTTAAAGCGTCTAATGGTTTTCCAATGTACCCCAACGCAATTGATTGGTCATATTGAATACCAATTAATAAAATTTCTCGAATTGTGTTATTATCTACATAACCAAGTTTATTGTAAATTTCCGTTACCAATTCGTCAATTTGTTCTTTATTTTTCTCAAATATATCCACCTTTTATAATTTGATTTCTTATTAAAAAATTATGTTTTAATGGTTCGGTCATTTTTTTTTTAAAACGTCCGTACTCATAAACTTTTCCAAATTTATCTTCATGCACCAATTTAAATATAAATTTATTATCATTAAACCACCTACACTCATATTTTTTCATAGTGTGACAGCGCAAATACCTATCTTGGTATAGTATGGTGTAAACAATTCCAACAATTTCATGACTTACAATAACAGCAAATGGAGTCTTGGTTCTATGTAAGTCAATTATTATCACCTTATCTTACTTTTGACAATATGAATTAATTTATCTTTGGTTTCAATTTCCTGAATATCCCTATAATTATATACATACCACTGCTTAAATGCGCTTAACATTTCGGAGGTTTGATAAAAACGTATTTCCTCATGACTTTCTTTGCCTTCCGAAATTAATAAAAATAATTTATCTAAAGCTTTTTTTAAGTCATTGTGATTAATATACTCTAAATCAATAAAGACTCTTTTTTTATTGTTGATTTTTGCGCTTTGTTTCATTGTATTTAATTTTTTCAACTTCGCTTTTAATGTATTGAATCCAATCATTATAGTTTTTTGCTGGGTATTTTGGTAAAATAGTTTTCATATTACATCAATTACAATTTCTGGAAATTCGTCAAAATGTTCATTTAATTGTTTTTCAATATCTGTTAAATTTTCACGA
>Ga0098073_1000438_pt1 | contig 14439 bp, 25 predicted proteins | sample 31_taG_FD_75060 | JGI IMG/M metagenome (GOLD analysis project Ga0098073, IMG submission 75060) | Marine viral communities from the Gulf of Mexico - 31_GoM_OMZ_CsCl metaG | ecosystem: Environmental > Aquatic > Marine > Oceanic | place: Gulf of Mexico | collected 2015-07-12
AGCGTCTGGACAGATAGTTCTTTCCATTCGCCTGCAACCTTCTTCTCGAAGCGAAGCATGGTGCTTTCGCCTCCGTACCACGTAACGCGATACAGACTCTCGCACTTAGGTTGATAGATCATCATGGTGTGGTGTTGATCTGTAAGCCACCCTCAGTGGGTGGCAATAACTGGACCAGGGTTTGCACCTGGCCACCCGCTTTGACGGATCAGCAGGAATACGCTTCGCTTGTGTATTGATCAAGATCTCGGCGCAAGTTCCATAAGGCATCGAGATGCTCTTTGTCAGCACCTTCGTAATACGCCTGGCGATAAGCGGTATGAACCGCTGACTCCAGTAGATCGATCTCCTCTTGCGAGAAGAAAAGAGTTTGTCCTTGCACAGGAAACTCCTGTTGTGCGGTACCCATCTCCGCTGTGGGTAATAACTGTGGGAGGGTTTGCACCTCCCAACCCGCTTTAACGGATCAGCCAATCAATGATGCGTAATACTTACGGGCACGTTCGATTGACATCGACGTGCACTGATCATTGAAGTCAACGTCAGCAATTTGGAACGCACGCTTGGTAACGTACGCAATATCTTCCTCGGGCTTGATAACAAACTCGAAGTAGAAGTTGTCAGTGACGAAAGCAATTGTGTCCATTTGATTTGATAAAATGAAAAGAACAAAAGCAGTTTAAAGACTTACTTAGGTCTCTTATATCTAACAGTCTTATCTGAAAGATCAGAGCGCGGGAATCTTAAGGAAAATTGCGCGTGAAAGTGAGGGAGACGACAGCTATTGACGCTAATTTTCTGTAAAAATCGTTAAGATTTACACATGAAATGTCAGAGTTCCCTGACTGTTCCTCCCTTGAATTCTTCTTTCTTCGTTCAACTCTTCCCCATACATACCCAACCCACCCTTTCTTTTTTTTCTATACGCATTCGCAGTCGGAACACATGTGTGAGATGCGTCAAGTAATTTTTAACCCAAATTAGGCTCTTAGGGGCCGCTTTTTACACATAAAAAATTTGTACTACACCACCCCTGGTAGCCCAAAAACAAAAATCAGGTTTTAAAAAAACTAAAAAAATTTATAACATAAAAAATGTCCGGAAAATCCGGACTTACCCCAAATTTCTAGCCCAAATTCTCGGGGTTAAAACTTAAATCCGCCTTCGTTTTTGGCAACTTTTTCTTTATAAGCTTTAGCAGCCATACTTGCTTCACCCATTCGTTTTACATCTGGACGTTGGCGAGCCAATTCACGGCGAGCACCACTAACAAAAGTTTGTACTTCCAAAGGGCTGTAGCCTTCTTTTATTTTTTCTTCAGCGTTATCTGCAATAGCAAGCAACGCAATAGCCCTTTCTTTCTTTTCGTCTCCACTGAGGTCCGTAATCATGGACGGATACAACAATTTCCTATGTATTTAGTTTATAGCACTGAAATTTTAAGCAGTAAAATATAAATATCTAATAAATACGCAAATAATAAGGTAATGATGCTCTCACCGGCAGATTATGCAGCCTATAGCCGCCAAACAGGGCGTGCATACCCCCAATCAGAAGAAGAAAGAGCGGAAATGTACGGTGAGGTCCGTGATTTTCGGGAAAACCAACTTAAATCACCCTCTGCATTAGAAACTGCAGGTCAAATTGCAGTTGGCGCGGGTGCATTAGCTGGTCTTGGTGGCCTCGCACTCAAATTACGTGGTCGTGGTAAAGATCCACGCATGACAGCTGCGACCCAAAGCAGTAAACGTGGGGTACAACAGGTTGATCTTTCTGATGTGCCTACTGTACAGCGTGTATCAAAGGTTGATCCAGAGTCTATTCCTACGGTTCCTTCTTCTAAAGCTGAAGTTTATAAAAACGTAGCTGCAAAACCTGAATCAGAGCTGCCTCAAGTCTCTCGTCCTCAGGGCGCAGTAGAAGAATCGATGCTTATTACTGATCCCAACACGGGTGAAATATATCGTCGGGGAGGTGGTCGTACGATTCGTGCTGAAGAATTACGTGATGAAGCTATTGCCAAAGTCAGAGATGAACAACCAGCAACATTAGTTGATATTCAAGAATTAAGAGAACCATTAGTTGTTGAACAGAATATTGAAGCTCTTGATACGGCATCTGACCAGGCAGCGGCACCGATCGAGCGTTCTCTGCAAAGGAATGAAGATGTTGACGTTGGATTAGCTCAGGCATTCTTAAATAACAAACGTGATCAGCTTGCGAGTAAGGGATTATCTCCAACACGGATTGAACGGAGTCTGGCTGCAGATCGTGCAACAGCGGAAGCTGCTGAACTTTACGCAAGTACTGGTGATCCTTCTGTCTTGCAAAGATTCTCTGATACACCTTCTTCACCAATTAAAGTTGAACCTCGTTCAGTCTTACCAGGGACTGATAGCCCCGTTGGTAGACAGAAAGCAAGTGATATGCCCGAGGGCGGTGTAGAGACCGGTAAATTATTCCGTAAAGCACCGTTCGGAGAATTTAAAGCTGACTTAGAAGATAAAGATATTGATTTAACAAATCGTATTTCAGAATTAGGTGTAGAGCAGCAAAATTTAGAGTCATTCATTGCAGGTCGCCGTGCTCAACTTGAACAAGACGACTTAATGTTGCGTTCAGCAATGGATCGCGAACCAACTGAGCAAGATTCTTATAGCAGAATGCTTGCAACGGTTAACAGTGAGTTACAAAATCTGCCAGATCCTAAAACATCAGACATTAAAGCTGATATCAATGATGCGGCTGCAGAACGTGAATTAGTACGTCGTCAAATTAAAGCAGCAGATGAATTAGGTCCTCAACAGTTCCTGATTGATCAGTCTGAAGGCTCTAGAGCGTTTTATGAAACGACGCCAGAAGGCGTTGTTATAGAAGAGACGTTAGAGATCCGTCCGGGCCGTAAGGCGATCGACGTGGTAGGAGGAAAGGGCGGAGGAAGGAGTACTGCAGAGTTTACTGCTGGTCAACAAGAACCTGACGTAGTTCGTCAAGTACGTGGTGTAAGGATGCGTGATTACGATGATGCAGGTAATCAAAAGACTGCATATCAAGATGATCGTACCGTTCAAGCAAAGAAAACGATTTATGGAATTCAAACTCCTAATGAAGAAATTAGTGCAGGACTAAGTCCTTCTCGTATTCCACAATCTAGTGTTGTAGAAGAGGGTTTACGTCAATCTGTTGCAGCTCCAGAAGGTGATGTTCCGATTCCGCCTCCGGAAGAGACACTATTTACTCGTAGTCAACCTCAACGTAGCCAAGATCCTTTGAAAGCATCTGAAGCAATAAGAAGAGCTAGAATCGAGGGTGATCGTCGTGATCCTCAATCAATACTTCGCGCAATGGGATTCGGAGTTTAATTATGTCTGAAAAAAAAGATAAGGAGTGGATTCAAAAAGCTGATATTAAAGAGGGAGCTTTTACAGCTAAGGCAAAAAAGCGTGGTATTACACCAGCACAACTTCAAGCTAATGTAGAAAAGAATCCAGAAAAATTTGATGAGAAAACTCGGAAGCAAGCACAGCTTCGTGAGACTCTTGTAAAATTAAACAAGAAGAAAAAAGCTAAGAAAGACTAATGCCTTTTGATAGTCGTCTTACTGATCCCAACGATTATATTGATGACGTACAAAAACGTTTTTACCGTAGTAAAAAAGTTGATTACGGTGAAGCGTTTAAGAAACCATCAACACAACCGCCTTTTACCGTCAACCGTTTTGATGCGTCTGATTTAAGGCGTAAAATCCAAACAAAGAAACCTGTATTAAATCCACGTCTTAACTTTGTTAATGACAATCCAGAACAATTTAAGTTGTTTACTGGATTACCTAGATTCGATAATAATAGACAAGAGTTATATGACTTTAATCAAGGTAGAGCAAATACATTAAGTGACTTTAGAACTTATGCGGAATACAAACCAATTTGGGCTGAGTTATATAATGTAAGTCCAACAGTTGAAAATCCATCCAAGAATCCTATGCCTAGGTCTAGCAACCCTGATCCTCAAGGTAATATTCAAGCTAGGGCAGAACTAGAAGCAAAGGCTGAATTTGAAGAAAACTTTACTGTTGCTGAAATAATGAGTAACAGCGATGATACTAGAGATAAAGATAAGCAGACTTAAAATAAAAACATTACTAGGGTCGTCATGGTAGCTGGAGCACTTAGATTAGCGGGTAAATTATTAGGCCCTAAAACTCTTAGGGCACTTGGTGGTAGTAAAGGTTTAAAAGAAATTGGTAGTGAAGCTTTAATCAGCGGTGGATTAAATACTGGACTCAGCATGATGGCTGGTGCAGATCCACTTACTGCATTGGCTTATGGTGGTGCTGATGCTTTAGCTTCTGCGGGAAGTCTTGGTTTAGTTCGAGGCATGCGACCTAAAGGCTATAGAACAGTTATCCAAAAAGGAAAGGATGGCCAGAAAGTACAAAGCAGGGAACGCATCCGTTCTAAATTAGAGATGCCTGTAAATATTGCAGCATCGGTTGCTTCTACTCTTCCAGTAACAGCATTGTTAGGCGCAGAGCAGGGAATTCAGGGTGCACAATCCAACCAAATTCTTCAACAACAAGCACAACGTGCAGCTGTAAATAATGCTCCTATTCAAGGTTTAGCGGGTGCATATATGCCGTTTACTAATTTACAAGAAGCTGTAGGCCCTACTCAGAATGCAATGCTCCAACAGTATCTAAATGATATGGGTAGAGGTCCTATTAACGATCCAGAAATGGAAGCAGCAGCTATTCAAATGCTTGGTCTCTAATTATGTTAGCTGGACTTAAAAAAGGTTGGCAAGAAGCATCAGCCATTATGGGTGCAATGGGTGACTATGGTCACACCATTTTACCGACTAAAGAAGGAAGGCAATTCTATAAACGTCTAGGTGAAAAAGGCATTACAGCTACAGAAACACCTTTACAACTGGCTGGTGCTTTAGGTGCCCGTGTATTAACTGACTTAGGTGATGATGCCACTCGTAAAGTTTATTGGCGTTATAACCATCCAATGGCTATTTCAGAAAAAGTAGCCGAAGGTGTAATGGGAGAAGATATCAAAAGATATACACAACCACAGAAGGCAGCGATTGGATTAGCTGCAGTCGGTGTACCAGTTAGCGCATCCCTTGGTACATACGACATTACTAATCTTGCTGAACTTGGAAGACCTAAAGGTTTTTCTCAAACTTATGCAGAGACTGGATCTGAAGATCGCCGTGAGACCGGTCAGGTTGGCCCTGAGTTGGTTGATCGTTTTGTTCTTGGACGCCAGGGTCGTCCATTAAAATTTGAGACTGCTAAAGAAGATATTCCTGATTTAACAAAACGACGCTATGCAAACTATATGAACTTTCTTTATAACGAGAAAGGTCCCCTTGGGGTTGGTGTAATTAAGGGAACAATGGAGAACTTACAAGGTGAGCCAGAAGCTCGTATTGTTGGTTTCCCTGTTGGTCTTCAAGCTGCAGGTGCTCTGGTTGGTGGTGCTGGCACAGCCCGTGCAGTAATGGGTCAAGCTAGTAAAAAACAACCTCGCGTTAAAGCCCGTACTGTTGCAGGCGCTAGTGCGGCGGGTGCATTGGCAGGTGCATTGGCTGGTAAGTTTGCTAATCGAATGATTGCTGCTGCAGGTCAATCTGATTTACCGACTACTCAAGAATATGGAGTGAGTTAGTTGAGATAGAATTTAAAGAGGCAATATAAGAATTTCAAGGATATGTTATACGATCCTTATGCCACAACTAATTTAGGCGGGGTAGGTTCTCCCGCTGGTGGCATTCCTGGCGCACCTGGTAATCTCGGCGGAGTTGGTGGACCTGCTCCTCGCGGTAGTATTCCAGCTGTTAGTTATACAGCACAGATTGATCCGCAGGCAACGATGTTAGATCGTGTTAAGTCAAGGGTCCAAAACGTTACGAACATGGCTAGTAATAAAGGCCAAAGACTTACAAAAGCTGTACAACAGAATCGTAACTTGTTGATGAGCCGTGGTGCACTTCTTGGTGGTGCAACTGTTCTTGCTACTGGCGCTCTTCAAAGTGGAATTGAAGAAATGCAAGAGGGCAATGCTCCAGGTGGTCTTGCAAACATTGCAGCTACTGGCGGCGGCTTAGCTGCTGCTGCAGGAATTGCTAGCAGGGTTACGAATCCTTTGGCTAAAGCAGGTGTGATGGCAGCTGGTGGTCTCCTGGCAGGTGGTTTAGGTCAAGTAGCAGAAGAAGGTGTAGGCCGCATTACCGGTAAAGGTAAGAGTCAAGGTGCAGCACGTACGCGCAATATCAAAGAAGCTGAAAACCAGGCTGAAGTCCAGGCTATTCTTCAAGGTGGGCAGATGGGTACTTATGTAGCTGGCATTAATGACATACAGCAAAATGCAATGAATACAAGGCTTGAAGAATTCCAAAGACAAATTCCGTTGATTAATCAACTCCAAAATGCTCAGTTGGTTCGTCAACAAGCACTGAATGCTTCTAATGCTCAGAACTATATGCAAATGGGTGTTGTTGCTACTGCAGGTAAGATTGCACAGCAACAAGTGCGTGAGTCCGGAGCAAATCTCCGTACTGCAATGCAGGCTAATCCTTATGCAGGTTCTGTTCTTCAGGCTCCTAATATCAGCTTCTGATCATGGCAATTCCACAAGGCTTTTCTTTAGGCACTCCAGGTTTAACTGGATATATGGATCCTGCTTTGGCTGGTGGTTTCCGTGGAACTCAGAATCAGAGTGCATTGGCGCAAATGTATAAAAATACTACAAACGCTGGTGCAGAAGCAGGGATGTCAATGATGCCCCCTGTTGGAACTAATATGAGTCCGCCATTAAATCCTTTTCAACAACTTGTAGAAAGTTCTGTTTTTAAAAATTTGCCGCCTGAAGAGCAAGGTAAACTTCTTTCTAATCAACTTTATACTTCTCAGATTGGCAGCATTATGGATCGCCAAGATGTAAGGAGTAAAGAAGAACGAAAGTGGTATGAAGAGATGATGCTACGTCGTGCAAAAGAACAACAAAAATTAGGTTGGCAATCTAACTTGATTGGTTTTGCACTTAAAGAACTTCCAAGGGTTCTTACAGAACCAGCACGTCGTCGTAATCGTTATCTTGATGATCTTGTTTTAGGTACACCAGGTATTGCTCAACAAGCTTTCCGTGGTGCAACTGGACAAGCTACTGGTGATTATAGCTTGCTGTAAAATAAAGTTATGGTGGCAACATCTACTAATCTCGGTTTTGGCACCAACTTTTTGAACCAAACTGCTGGCGCTAATACATCAGCATTTTGGGATCCTTCATCAATGGGATCTACATGGAATATAACACCACCGTCAACGTCAGCATCAACAACAGCATCAACCGCAGCATCAGCAGGAGGTAGTATGGCTTTTCCATGGATGGCAGCAGCAACTGTTGCAGCTCCTGTTCTTAGTGGTCTTTTTGGGGGTTCTGCAGCACGCTCTCAACGTGCAGGTGCACAAGAAACACTAGGTGTTCAGTCTGCTCTTCAACAAGATGCGCTGTTAGCTGGTTTTGGTGCCCAAGAACGAGCTAGGGATAATGAACGCAATCGTCAGTTAGCCCGAGGTATTGATCAATTAAACTTAAGGAATACTGCTCCTTATCTTGCTGATATGTCACGAACTGCTGGCTTTGAGTTAGCGGGACGAGGCTTCAGCCCAGCACAAGTTTCACAATGGACTGACATGTTTGGAGGATATTCGTAATGATACTAGGTAGTTTATTTGGTGGTGGCGGCGGCCCTAAGTCCCCGAAAGAAATGGGCTATAAACCCAGCTCAGGATTTCAAGCTCTAATTGATTATAAGGGTACTCCTTATAATGCTAGAGAAGCAGCTGGATTTAGCGATACCTTATTTGATGCTGTAACTGCAGGCTCTCTTGATCCTGGTACGGCTTTATCGATGGTTGAGAGCCGCATTCAGCCAGGTAGTGGATATTACAAGTCTAAAGAATTTAAAGACTTGTTGGATTATCGGATGGACGATGAACGTGCCCGTGGAATTATTGGCGATGCATTTGCCACTAATTATTTCAGACCAGGAAAACGAAAAGAAATTGAAGCTTTTTATCTAGCTGCCGAAAATGCAGGAGTAACGGGTAATCCTAACGAGCTGCGTAACTTTATGACACAACGTCTGGCACGCACTCCTGAAGGAGAATCAAAGCGTCCTTTTGATGCCTTTCAACTTGAAAAGGCTGCTTATTACGGTGCTCCGGTTAGAGATACTGAAGGGAGGAACCTTGGTCAATACGCAGTTTTTGGACGTGGTGAAGAAGGTGCAAAACGTGTAGCAGAGGCTAGATCAAAACGTGATGAAGCTGATGATTTTTTAAAGAACCAGCTTGCTAAAATGGGCATAGGATAATTTAAAATTAAATCAGGAGATATTTAATTATGGGCAAAGAAAATAAAAAAAATAAAGCTATAGAAAAATGCGGAGGTAAACTAGCATTAAAAGCTGCTCAAAAATGGGCTAAAGAACAAGGAAAAAAAGCCCCTAAGAAAATTAAAGATTCAAGTGACTATAGTGCTATTGTTGCTAATTGCAAAGCACACCAGCAGCAAAAACAAAATAATCCTCCAAAACAAACAGGACCAAAAGGTCCAAAAAAGAATGCTGATGTTACAGATACCTTAAAGAATCAAGATAAATATGCTGGTTATGTTGACGGGGAGGGGTTAACCCCTGCTGAGTTTGATCTTTATCGTGACACACAGATACAAACATTAATTGGTGATCAACAAGCGTTATTACAAGGATTACGTAATGAAGCACAGAATTTAATTAATGAAACTTCAACAAAAAATATACAGATTTCAGAAGATGCTGCTACAACACGTCAGCAGTATGCTTCAGACGCTGAAAAAGAATGGCGTAAATATCTAGGTGATATTAGTTATGACACTGCTATTGATAAGGCAAAAGTTGAAGGACAATATGCTTTAGATTTACAAGATATTATTAATCAAGGCAATTTAGATGTTGAAACCACCAGAGGGGGTTTTGCAGAAAGCGTTGAAAATATTAGGGGTGGTTTTGCAAAAGACATTGAAAATATTAGAGGAGGCTATCAGAAAGAAATTGCTAAAACCAATCGTGACGCGACTATCTTTGGTAATTTCGTTGCTGGTTTTTGGAACTAAAACCAATAGTATAATTAAAACAAGATCTTATTTTTAAGACATGACTTCTACTCCTACTAGTGGTGATTCAGTTAATTTAACTGATTTTCAACAACTTCTCGATAAACTCGAGGAATCTAAAATGCGTCAGAAACGTCAAGAATCTGTTGAGGGACGCCGTAATGTGTTCGCTCAAGGTCTTGCTAACGTTATGACTAATTTCTAATTTTTCATTTGTAATAGGCCATGACTAGCAGCTTTACTGTCTCAGGAACAACTGATGATGATTGGTTTGATCTAAATAAGTATAAACAAGCTGCTCAAGTGGCCTATGACTTCTCTATTGGGAAGATGAGGACAGAATGTGAGGAACAGCGTGAAGGTATTAAAACTACCGGACAAGAAGCACGGGACACTGAAGCTAGCCGTGCAGCTGAACAACGTGCAACAATAGGTACAACAGGAACTCAACAACGTGAAACCCTTGGAAAACAAGGAGAAGAAGAACGGCTTTCCCTTGGAAAACGTGGATTTGAAGAAAGAGAAACTATCGGTAAAACCGCAGAAGAACAGCGGTCCAGAGATCGACTCCTCCAGCAATTCAAAGATAGAGAAGAAGCCAGGGATCGTGGACAAGCCCTCGAGGGATATCGATTCTGATATCAACGTCAAAACCTTTGACTATTGGGTAGATAATCTGGATAGCGCGACCAGGGAATCTTTTCATGCTTTTGCAGAAGATACCTTTTCTCCTATCCAGGTTTATCTTTATGCCAAGTTTATTGGTTATGATGGCAGCATTATTTGTGTTGATGATTGGGTAAAAGTAACTTATCCCAAACCTAACCATCACAAAGTCCTATTGCATGAGATCAATGAAATGCAAGAAGACATGCGTAAGTTACGAGAAGATGTAGAAAATATGACTGTTAAACGTGATGCAGGTGTTGCACGTATTGCACAGATGCAAAAAGAATTACGTGGCACTATTGCACAAGTAGAATCTTTTGTATCTTCTAAAGATCGTAAAGGTTTGCTGATGGCAGGAGCTGACAGAGCTATTCGAGAGCTGGGAGCTGTATTTAAAGATGACCCAATCGAAGGGCCTTTGCAAGAAGCTGCAATGTCTGTGTGGGCTAGAATTCAATTTGAAGATTGAGTAAAACTTTGGACGAAGAACAGTTTGGTGTTGACATTCCAATGGAGCGTCCTTTTACCAAGGAATCGCTCAATAATGTTTTACAAACTATTGCTAAAAATAGGCGTATTACACCTGGGTTTAATAACTTTAAGCAAGTTAATGAAATTCCCATGGATGGTAACCCATATCCAGACCAGCCTTTAGCTGGTAAATATATGTAATGGAACTTCTTAAAGTAGTAAAAGCTAACACTGACGAAGGAGCAGTGGCTAAACAAAAAATTGATAAAGCTATTAAAGCTTCTAAAGCAGCCAAGAAACACAAGTGTAGCTGTGGAAAGTAAGCTACTATTTAAATAGTATTGAATTTATAAAGTGCCATCACATCTGCATCTTGCGTATCGTCGCAACGCAAAAGCTGCGGCAGCTAATCATCGTATTCGCAAGACAGATCAAGAAGATATTTATAAACAGGCTAGAGAAGATTTTAGTTTCTTTTGTGAATTTGTTGCAGACAAACCACCAGCTGAACACCATAAAGAATGGCATAAGCAATTAGTAACAGGTGAATCAAGTTCTTGCTTACATAAAATTGCTGGACCTAATATTGATTTACTTGGTCCTCGGGGATCAGCTAAATCAACTGTCCTTGGTTTATATACTGCCTGGGCCATTGGTATCCACACCATGGCACAGCAACCATTGCAGATTCTTTATCTAAGTTATACCGTTGATATTGCTCGTTCTAAATCAGCCACAATTAAACGCATCATTGAATCCAAGAAATACCAGAACGTATTCCCTAAAGTTAAGCTACTGAAAAATGTAACCAGTAATGAGTACTGGTCTATTGATCATAAATTTGCAGGTATTGATACTACAGGTGAAGAACAGTTCACATTATGTGCTGCTGGTTTGAAAGGCTCAGTGACTTCCAAACGTTCTCATCTGGTTATTATTGATGACCCTGTAAAATCTGCTGCGGATATTGGTAACCCAGATATTCGCAAAATGATGCAGGACAACTGGAATGCAGTGATTGCACCGACGATGTTTGAAGGAGGCCGAGCGATTTGCTTGGGTACGCGATTCCGTCATGACGATATCCACTCCACAACGTTTTGCCCAAATAACAACTGGATGCAGATTGTCCTATCAGCGATCTTAAATAACCCGGAGACAGGCGAAGAAGAGTCATATTGGCCCGAGATGTGGTCTTTAGATTACCTCAAGGAGAAGAAGCGGCAAGCCCCTATCGCTTTTTCTTTCCAGTACATGAATCAAATCGTTAGACAGAATGAGTTGTCTCTTGCGCCTGAGCTACTGGTTAAAGCTGAGATTGCCACTGAGTTTGATTGTTTAGGTGTTGGGGTTGATTTATCTGCTGGTACTAAAGAGAAAAATGACTATACCGTAATGGTGTTAGGTGGTCGTATTGGTGACAAGATTCATATTATTGACTACCGCAGATTGCGCGTTATGGGTAACTTGGAAAAACTAGATGAAATGAAAGATTTACTAAATGACTGGTCAGTAATTGGCCGTCAAGAAAATGGTTTATATTTTCCAACTTATTCGACATGCGACATTTGGTCAGAAGCAGTACAGTATCAGGCTTCTTTAGAAGCTGATTTTAAAAGAGTTTGTTTGCAACAAGAGAATCTTTATAATTTAATTTGGCATCCTGTAAAAGGCTTTCGCTCAGATAAATTGGCACGCTTTAGGGGAATTATGGGAATGTTTGAAGATCGTAAAATAGTGTTTAACAGGTATCGTAATTTTACGACCATGTTTGAAGAATTAACTAACTTTGGTGTTAGTTCACATGATGATTGTGTAGATGCCTTGGTGTGGTTGGTTAATGGTTTAATGCGCCGAGGAAAACTTCAAGTTGATTATTAATGGAACAATTTATTGCTTTAGCTATCGCAGCAGTTTCAGGAGCTGGTTGGTTCACCGGAAAAGTTTTTGGGCGCATACGTCAACTAGAAGATCGCATTGATCGTTTACCTCTTGAGTATGTATTAAAGCAAGATTATATACGTGAGATGGAAAGAATGAATGTCGAATTTAGCGAAATTAACAATAAGCTTGATAAACTTGTGGAAAGATTACTATTGCAATGAGCTATTACGTAGAGTTAGAAGAAGACACTAATGGAGAGCTTTTATTTAAAATTCCAGAAGAAGTAATTGAGACTTTAGGTTGGGCAGAAGATGATTTGATGACTTGGGATTTAAAAGGAGACGGGATTGTGTTACAAAGACTGAATAGTGAATCAGGCTATGAACCTATAGAATAGAAAAAAAGTTGCGGACAAATGTTTAACTACGGCTTAGGAATGACCCAAGGCGGAGGAATGGGAAACCTCGGTGGACTTGGTGGTGGCTTATTGGCAAATATCTATGGTGGTCCACAACAAGGACAAGCCCAACCTGAAGGAGAAGAAGTACAGCAACAGGGTTCTATGATTCCTGGCATTGGCGGAATTGCTGGTCAGATTACTGGTCTAGGTCCTAAGGCATCTGACACGATGGGGAATATGGGTGGTTTAGGTGGTTTGATGGGTGGTGGTGTGGTAGGTCAATTTATGGACCCAATGACTGTTAAGAGGGTTTACTGATGAATAATTTAATGGGTTTTGGTAATCCTGCACTTAGTCCAGGATTAAAGTTAACTCCTGAATTAGCCGGTCGTTACGGAGGTATTTCAGATTTGCTGTATCGACCAGATCAAGATTACGGAAGTATTTCAGATTTGCTGTATCGACCAGATCGAGATAAAGCTGAAGTTCAATTATTAGGACAAGCGCCTAGTTTTGAAATTCCGCAAGGCCAAGGTCGTAGTACTGATTATAGTATTTACAATGATCCACGTATGCCTGGAGCACGTAAGTTACGAAGAAAATTAGAAGGCATCCTTGGATTACCTCGGTATGAATTCCCGCAAGTTTAATGGCACAAGACGATTCAAAATATACAAAACCAGGTCTACGCGAATCAATTAAAAAGCGTATTACAGCTGGCAGCAAAGGTGGCAAACCTGGTCAGTGGTCTGCACGAAAAGCGCAGCTCGTTGCTTCCGAGTACAAGAAAGCTGGTGGCGGGTATAAAGGCGGAGAAGGAAAGAAACAAAAAGATCTAAAGAAATGGGGTAAAGAGGATTGGCAGACCAAAGATGAATATGAAAAAGGTAAAAAAGCAGCTAAAGCTGCTAAAAAATACAAGGAGAAAAAGTAATGCCTTTATTTAATCTTGCTGGTAAATTTCAAGACCTTTATAAAAAAGCTGATGAAGCTGTAGGTGGACTATTACCTGGCGGTGGTGTGCCTATCAAGTCAGAAATCTTAAATAGGTTAGATCCGAATGTAAACCTTGCCTATCGTTATATGACTGGCATGGGTATAGATGATTTGGAATTATCACCTGAGTTCAAACAAGGAGCTGTTGATTTAGCAATTAGTCCAGGTCCAGAAACAACTTATTTAAATAGAGACGGTACACCTGCTTACAAAAAAAAGGCAAATCCAACACCAGGAGAAATTTTACCAGGAGAAACAAGAGATGTTAATTCCTATAGATCTGCAGGAATGCTTGCTCCTTATGTAGATACGGTAGGAGGACCTTTTGGTGGTGCCCGTCCCTTAGACAGAGAACGTGAAGCGGCTCCCTATCGTTATAGTTTAGGACGTTATAACGTAACAGGAAATCCTGATTCATATACAGTTACTGATAAATATGATTTTGTTAATGAGTTTGAAAATCCTGAATTAATGACGCCAGGAAGAAAACCTTTAAAAGCATTAGGTGCAACAGCAATGGGATTTATGGATCCAAGTAGCTTTGTACGTGCATATTTATACGCGAGAGATGTACCACCTAAACCCTTAGACATTAATTTCACTGTACCTAGATATCAAGGAGAAAAGTAAATGAAAAAAGAAATTAAAGATCTAAAAAAGATCCAAAAACAATTGCGTGGTAGTGCCAAGATGCATGCTGCTCAAGCAGATAAGATCGAAGGCGTAATTAAGATTGCAGGAAAATATATGAATAAATAACAGAGTGTCAGCTCTGTTAAAATAAATAAAAAGATGAAAACACGTTAAAAATTAAGTCATGGCTAATAGTCCTAAGTTTTCTGATTTATATGG
>Ga0098073_1000440_pt1 | contig 14426 bp, 13 predicted proteins | sample 31_taG_FD_75060 | JGI IMG/M metagenome (GOLD analysis project Ga0098073, IMG submission 75060) | Marine viral communities from the Gulf of Mexico - 31_GoM_OMZ_CsCl metaG | ecosystem: Environmental > Aquatic > Marine > Oceanic | place: Gulf of Mexico | collected 2015-07-12
AGCTCTACAGCACCAATTATGGCTTCATCTTTAATACGAACCTTGTGATGTGTTTCGTACTTTTCTTTAATACCACGAAGTATTGAAATAGCACTTTCAGTATCTGGTTCATCAACCATTACTTTTTGAAAACGTCTTTCTAGCGCTTTGTCCTTTTCAAAGTACTTTTGATATTCATCTAATGTTGTAGCACCAATTGCACGTAGTTCACCTCGAGCTAATGCTGGCTTTAAGATATTGGCTGCATCCATAGCACCTTGTCCGCCACCAGCGCCAACAAGGGTGTGGATTTCGTCAATGAATAGAACAATATCGCCTTCACTTTCGGTAACTTCTTTTATAACTGCTTTTAAACGTTCTTCAAACTCACCTTTATATTTGGCTCCAGCAATTAAAGCTCCCATGTCTAAGGCAAAAATTTGCTTCTCTTTAAGGTTTTCAGGAATATCTCCATCCACAATTCTATGTGCTAAACCTTCAGCAATAGCAGTTTTACCAGTTCCTGGTTCACCAACAAGAATTGGATTGTTTTTAGTACGTCTTGATAAAATTTGAAGAATTCTACGTATTTCTTCATCACGACCAATTACAGGATCCAATTTACCATCTTTAGCCAGCTGGTTTAAATTTTTAGCGTATTTGTTTAATGAATTATAGGTGTCTTCCTGACTTTGGGAAGTCACACGATCGCCTTTTCTTAGTTCATCAATGCTTGCTGTAAGGGCTTTTTCGGTAGCACCTTGATCTTTTAGCATTTGAGCAATTTTGCTGTTCGATTTAAAAATGGCTAAAATAAGATGCTCTATAGAAACGTATTCATCTTTCTTCTTTTTTGCAATGATTGAGGCTTCATTAAGGGTTTTTCCTGCTTCACGTGATAACATAATATCAGCTCCAGAAACTTTAGAAAAGCTTTCCAGTTGTTTGTCTAATGCTTGTTGAAGCACGGAAATATTAATATTCAGCTTTTTTAATAGAAAAGGAAGCACATTTTCATCCACTTCAAAAATGGCTTTGAAAAGGTGTTCGTTTTCAATTTGCTGATGACCATAACTTTGCGCAATTTGTTGTGCTTGTTGTATGGCTTCTTGGGATTTTATTGTATAATTGTTAAAGTTCATAATGTTATTTTTCTTTATTCTGAAAAGCTTAATTCAATTACCTTACCATGATTAAATGCAAGACAAAATGTCTTGTAAAATCAGCAACAACATGACTTTTAGTCAGTTTGTAAGATTTAATAATGAATACGACTTAAGAATAAATCATAAACCTACTGTATATGTTCAAGAAGTTATTTGGTGGTTCGACTGAGCCGAAAGAAGAGAAGGTATTGCCTTGGATTAATTTGAATTTGTTAACTCAATTAAATGAAATAGAAGAAAAATCTAAAATCAAAACGCAAGTTATTTTTAAGCATTCAACGCGTTGTGGTATTAGCCGAATGGTCATGAGCCAAATTGTTGAAGCTTATGATGTCGATGCTAATTTGGACTTGTATTATCTGGATTTGTTGAGTTATCGTGATGTGTCAAACGAAGTTGGGTATCAATTTCAGGTGATGCATGAATCTCCACAACTATTGGTTATTAAAAATGGAGTTACTGTAGCTCATGCAAGCCATGGCGGAATTAATGACTTGGATTTGATGAGGTTTGTTTAAATGTTTTTTTACTATTAACTAGCTGAAATTAGAATTCATAATCAACTAAATTCTGATGATTTTGAAAGTTGCAAATTATTGACTTTGGCATTAAAAACGACTAACTTCGTTTAACTGCTGAAATAAACCATTAAAAAAGTTCATATCAAAACATTGGCAATAATTATTAGTAAGCTTTAACAAAACAATGTTATTCTAGATATGTAATTTATAAATCTTTTAAAAATTTCTCTTTTACATATCGAACGGAATATCCAGTTCTTAATGAGATCTGCTCTATAGTTTTTCCTTTATTATGCATTTCTATAGCTATTTGTTTTTTAGCCTCATTCATGACCTTTAAACAGCTTGTGTCTTCTTTTTTTAGCTGTCGGTTCAATTGCACTACGCTAGTATTTAAATGTTCTGCCAGATGCTGAACAGACAATATTTTGGGGTTTTTAATGACTTCATTCCGAACCAATTCAGAATTTAGAATGACTTTTCTATAAATTAGATCCTTATTGGCTTGTTTCTTTTTCCGATAGACGAACATGATTACTAAAAAAACAGAAATGAACAATAAAAATATAAGTGTGAAATAATAGAGGCTATTACCTTCTTTTTTAATATCTGAATGACTCTTAAATAATGTCTCGAGGTAACTTTTTTTAATTACATACAAACCATGAACACTTCCTGCGTATAGAAAATGCTCATCCATATGAAGAGCCATTTTGTTAAACTCCACATTTTCGGTCATTACCGCCATCTTACCTTCAGAAAAGCAATATAACCCCATATTGTTGGTAAAGACAATTTTATTTTCAAACGGTAAGGCCTGGATGATTTCATAATCGGGTATTACTTCAACAAATTGAGAATCTTTTAAGGCATACAGGCCCTTTTGAGTTCCAATTATTAGTTCATTGTTAAAAACTGCAAGATCATTTATCGATTCGTCTGAATAATATTTTGAAATGTCTCCTTCTGAATTCAACTCATACAAAACTGATTGTAAAGATGATATGTAGAGTTTACCATTGAATTCTATAAAATCAGATAGTTCATCTTTGATCAAATAATCATATCTAGTACCTGTTTGCAAATCCACTTCTCCAAATGCATTATTGTAAAGCGCATAAACTTTATTCTTGTACCTTATTAATTTCCTGATACGCGGAGAGCCAAGCGTATTTATGACTGTCTTAATATCTTTGGTATTCTTGTTGTAGGCGATTAAATTATCTTGGCACAGGTAATAAGTAGAGTCAATCTTTGTGAATTCACCATTGGAATACTTCAATACTTCATCATTCATTTTATATGAGCTGAAATCACTCCAAATACTATCTATAAAAATACCGTTATAAGTAGATATGACTCTAAATCCTGGTTCCGTATAAATATGACGAATTGAATTGCCTTTGTGATGTCTGGTAATATAGGGTCTGATTTTATATTCGAGAACACTACCGTTATAACATACATACAGATTATCACCTAATACTGCAGTTGTTGCAACAAAATTATATTCTCCCGGCAACAGACTTTCCATTTTCTTTGCTCCCATTGTATGGTTTGCATCAATAGTATTGTTATGATTTATAACTTTTACTCTTCTTTCATTATCAAATTTTACCCAGCTGTATCTAAATTTTCCTTCTTCTGCAAAATCCAGCTGATCATTATTCCAGGTATAAACATTCTTATCAAACCTCAAATAAAGGGATTCTCCATCAGAATCGATATTATTTACATGGGAATCAATAGGCAATGACCTAACAAAAAGAGTGTCTTGAGCGCAGATAAAATTAAAGGCTGAAAGCGCCAATAACAACAATATTTGATTTATATAATACATTAAGAGCCAAATTAAACAATATTTGTATTAAATAAAACATTTATTTAAAGCTTTTTTTTATTTGTAATACTAATTTTGATCAGAAAAATAAATACATAATGAAAACAAAATTACTTTCAATTATTATTGTCTTATTTACTTTAACAAGTAACGCACAGACATACATGTACGGCACAACCTCTGAAGGCGGAAGCCATAATTTAGGAACCATTTATAGAGTAGATCAAAATGGTCAGAACTTTGAAAAGGTCTTTGACTTTAGCACATCAACTGGAGGAAACCCTTTTGGAGGATTAACTTTAGCAAATGGTAAACTTTACGGTTTCACCACTACAGATGGTCAAATCATAAATCAAGACGCTGTAATTGCTCTTGGAACTTTTTACGAATTTGACCCTTTAACTAATACATTAAGTGTCATTGAATATATCGATGATCAATCAAGTATTGGAAATGGGTTTAACCATGCGCCAACGCTTAATTCCAATGGTATATTATACTTTGCTAGTCCAAATTCTGGGCTTGGGGGCTTTGATGGTATTTTATCATCTTATGATCCATCTAATTCTACTCTTACTACTGGATTAGCTACTTTCATCCAAACGACATATGGCCAGCCAAAATCTAAGCTTCTAGCTGCTTCAGATGGTAATTTGTATGTGACAACAAATAATGGAGCTTTATTTGGAAACGGAGCTATTGTGAAGTATGACTTATCAAATGCAAATCTAGTTCATTTATTCAGCTCGCGAGGAAATGGAACACCATATTTTGAATTTGAATTTGCTACTAATAACGAGCTTTTTGAGTCGTCCACTGGTGTCCTATGGGGTTGTTCTAAACAAGGAGGTAATGGACCTAACTCAGGTATTGTTTTTAAGATTAATAAAGACGGAACGGGTTACCAAACTATTTATCAAATGATCGCCGGTCTTGCGAATGAGGGTTACTATCCCGAAGGAGGTTTTATTGAAAGAAACGGCTTTTTATATTCGTCAACAACTCAAGAAAATGTAGTAAATGTCAACAGTGGCACATTATTTAGGGTCAACATGAGTACAAACAACGTTTCATTCTTCTATACCTTAGATTTAGAAGGAGCTCAACCAAAAGGTGTATTCACAGAATCGCCTAATGGTAGATTCTATTTAACTTGTTCTGGTGGCACAGGGGATCTAATAGAATACAATCCTGGGAATGGAAATGTAACAAATAGACATTCATTTGGTACTGCTGATGGCGTAAAACCTCAGAATAATGAATTAAGTATCGTAGATTTTTCTACTTTAAGTATTGAGGAGTCTTCTTTATTAGATAAAGCTGTAAAAACTTATCCAAACCCAGTTCAAGATATTATCAATATTAAAAGTGATGGCTCACATCAAGTAGAAACAATAAAAATATTGGATTTAAAAGGCTCAGAATTGTACATTGACAATTCTAAAACAATTGAGACAGTTATTAACGCATCGTTTTTGTCATCAGGTGTTTATTTATTGTACATCCAAACAAATTCTGGAAGCACAACAAGAAGAATTATAAAAGAATAACTAATAACTTTTTGAAATATGAAAAAATTAATTGTAATAGTTGCTCTTACATTATTTGGGAATAATGTTTTAGCACAAGGAGTTTTTAAAATTGGAGCAACTGCAGGTGTTGCTGTATCTGATGCAGGTGATGTTGCAGATTGGGCTTTAGGTGTTGATGCCTACTATATGTTTGAAAAAGTAGATGCCATTATTAATTTTGGACCTACTGTTGGATTCAGAAATTTCTTTATGTCTGAAGATGCATTTGATGATGGGCAATTCTTACCTGTTGCTGCTGCTGCAAGATTAAAACTGTTTGGTATTTTAACTGGAGGAGCTGATGTAGGCTATGCAGTAGGTGTTAACGAGGGTAACGATGGAGGGTTTTATTATCGACCAGTGGTTGGTATCGATATTGCAGACGCGATTGAACTTAATGTTTCTTTTGAAAGTATTTCAAATGATGGAGTTACCTGGGGAAATCTTAATGCAGGAATCTTATTTGAATTCTAACAAAATATTCTAAGCATAAAAAGGAGAAGCTAAATTGCATCTCCTTTTTTATTTTTAATTCAATTATCAATTTAATTAAAAACTAGCTCAATAACGATTAGATTTCATTAAATCTAAAATTGCTAATTAAAAAGAATATATAACCTAAATGTTTTTTACCTAAGCAAATAGGATTAATGCTAGATGCCAAACTAGTCCAATAAAACTATTTACAAAACTTAAATTGAGTTGATATGAAGCACTTAAAACAAATTCTATTAGTCCTTTTAGTTGTGTTAACTGCAATAGCTTGCAAAAACGCAAAAGATAACCTAAATTGGGAAAACAATGACATTGAAAAGACGTTAAATGAAGAGAAATCTGTACAAAAAGATAAAAAGATTATTTTTCAAAAAACTTTAACCTTACAAAATATAACCTTTGATATAAGTAATACTGGAGAAGGGTCTTTTAGTCAACTAACCATTCAACCTACAGGGCTGGTGATAGATAATCAAAAAATAACTCTTGAATTAGAAGGGCAAGTTACCAATGCAGAAATTGAAGATTTAAATTCAGATGGATTTCCTGAAATATTAATTTATACAATATCTGCAGGAAGTGGCAGCTATGGTAATGTTATTGGATATTCTGTAAATAATGGAAAGTCTATAAGTCAAATTTACTTTCCAGAGATTTTTGAAAATGAAAAAGCAAGTAATGGTTATATGGGACACGATGAATTTGCAATTATAGAAACCACTTTAGCAAGAAGGTTTCCTGTTTACAAGGCTGGAGATACTAATAATAAACCAACCGGAGGTACTCGCCAAATAGAATACAAACTAAAAGATGCTGAAGCATCTAGACTATTTGTTATAGAAAAAATTAGTGAGTATTAATAATAACTATTGCCAGCAAAGTATAAAAGCAATAACGGTTTGGGTTTAAACTCGAACCGTTATTGTGTTTAATTAAATACATTGGGATCTGTAATTTACTGCGAATAAATCCGCTACTGCTCTTATACTAACCGTTAAAAGAAATCCCAAAACTAAAAACTCCCATTAATTTGGGAGTTTTTTTAGTTTAACTTCTCAGTCTGTATGAGTTGATAATCTTTTTAAGCTGAAGTTTTAAGTTTTCGCCAGAATCATACACCATTTGGTCATCTGTTGGGAAATGCACTCTTCGTTGTCTCAATAAAGCTCTGTCATTGTTATTCAAAGCTCTTTCATCGCCTCTGTAAACACCAAATCTGTTTTCAAATACAAACTCAGTATCTATTGGAAAGGCATCTAAAACACGATTTGTTCTTAAATCTGTGTATACAACATCTGCCAAAACTTGTGTTGACTTAAATTGGCTAAACTCCGAAAAACGAGCTCTCACATTAATAATTTTATCAATTTTAATATCGTTGCCTAAAGTATCCTTCATCACGTTACCATTATTATCCAATTGGTATTCCCAACCATCAACAATTTGCCTTTCTCTTACGAGTTGCTTTTCTCTAAGCTCTTCTGGAGAAATCAAAATACGTTTCAATTGCAATTGCATAGCATAATCATAAGTGATACTTTCATCTTTTGAAGCGTGATAGGCTGTCCAGAACTGATCTAATCCATAAGTGTCAAAATCGAGCAATTCTTCTTCCAAACGTTGTGGAATGATTTGATGCGTTCTGTTTTCAATATTTACAATGACATGGTCAATCCCTTTTTCATGAGCTTCAACCATAAGGTCTCTGGTTTCTTCAAAATTAGGATTAATATGTTCAATATATCTAAATATATCATAAGCTTCTCTGGCATCATATTTATTACCTGAATCTAACAAGGTGATGCCTTTGTCAATCATATAATCAGACACTTTGTATCTGTAATCCACAATAGCATTAGTATAATCATTGAATTTTAAATTCAAATATTTGTTTCCAATTTTTAAAGGAAGAACAGGCTTGATCGCTTCTTGACGAGCATCCAAATCAGTATAAATTTCATAAATAGCTTTGTACTGTTCTGGATTACCATCTTTTTTAAGATGCGCAATCGTTTTTAAGTCACGCTCTACCACTTTGTAATAGGCATCTTCCAACATCATGACATATTGCTGCTTACGCTTTTTGTCTTTGTTGTTTTCAAGTTTCTTTAAAGCGTTAGCAATAGCAACATCATAGTTGCCAGAGTGCAACTGCTTTTCAATTTGCTTTCTTCCACCACAAGATAGGAGTACTGAAAGAAGGACTGTTAAGAGTAGTAATTTCTTCATAATCTTGTGTTTTTTAGTTATACATATGTTATTATTTTCAATTATAATGCCAAACAAAAAAATAACCCTCAAAAACTATTTTTTTTGAGGGTTAAAAAATTGATTTACAATTAGTTATATTATTTCTTTTTTTGAGGGCTAAACACTGGTAGAAGTTTTGTTTTAACCTCTCCAAAGCCAATGCGTACATCATCATTTTTGCAGTAAGCACGCATAATGACACTATCATGATCATTTATAAATTTGCGCTCTGTACCATCCTTCATTTTTATTGGTTTTTCACCTTTCCAAGTTAATTCAAGCATGGAGCCAAAAGAATCTTCTGTTGGTCCTGAAATGGTTCCGCTACCCATCATATCACCAGAGTTCACAGGACAACCATTAACAGTATGATGAGCTAATTGTTGAGCCATATTCCAGTACATGTATTTAAAGTTTGACTTACAAACTATAGTTTCTTTAGCACCTTTTGGTTTTACAGCAGCTTCAAGTCTGATGTCAAAACTCTTTTTGCCTTTAAACTGTAGATAAGGGAGTGGTTTTGGATCTTGTTTTGGTGTTTCAACTCTAAAAGACTCTAAGGCATCTAAAGTTACTATCCAAGGTGAAATTGTAGACGCAAAGTTTTTCCCAAGAAATGGACCTAAAGGCACATATTCCCATTTTTGAATATCGCGAGCACTCCAATCGTTAAATAAGACCAAACCAAAAATATAATCTTCAGCTTCTTCTATCGGAATTGGCTCACCTAAGTCGTTAGCATCAGTCGTAATAAAGGCCATCTCTAGTTCAAAGTCAACCAATTTACTTGGTCCAAAAACAGGTTTGTCTGCACCATCAGGCATGGTTTGTCCTTGTGGTCTATGAATTGGAATTCCAGAAGGAATAATAGACGAACTTCTGCCATGATAGCCTACAGGCATATGCAACCAGTTAGGCATTAAAGCATTTTCTGCTCCTCTAAACATAGTACCAACATTTGTGGCATGTTCTTTACTCGCGTAAAAATCTGTATAATCACCTATTTGTACTGGAAGTTGCATTTCAATTTCATCTAAACGAAATAATACAATTTCTTTATGCTGTTTGTTATTTTTTAAAGTTGTGTTTTCAGAATCAAAAATTTGAGCAATTCTGTTTCTAACTAAACGCCAAGTTTTTCGTCCATCAGCAATAAAATCATTCAATGTATCCTGAAGAAAAATATCATCCGTTAACGGAATACCATCAAAGTAACCCAATTGATGCAATGCACCTAAATCAATAGCTGTATCACCAATGCGTGTTCCAATGGTAATAATATCATCACGTGTTAAGAAAACGCCGAAAGGAATATTCTGAATTGGGAAATCTGAGTTCTTATCGACATGTAACCATGATGTTCTGTCTGGATTATTTGCTGATAAAGGCATATTTTGTTAATTAGTTGTTATTAAATTCTATGTAAATATATATTATTTGATGAATTAAACTAATCAAGTTTACTATTTTTGAGGCTAATTTAACAATAAGGTATAGTAATGCAACGTGACCAACAAATCTTTGAATTAATTCAAGCGGAAAAAGAGCGGCAGATTAACGGATTGGAGCTTATTGCTTCAGAAAATTTTGTGAGCGAGCAAGTGATGGAAGCTGCAGGCTCTGTATTAACTAATAAATATGCTGAAGGTTATCCTGGAAAGCGCTACTATGGTGGCTGTGAAGTGGTTGACGAAGTAGAGCAATTGGCCATTGATAGGGCAAAGACTTTGTTTGGAGCTGCTTACGTAAACGTACAACCACATTCTGGAAGTCAAGCCAATACAGCTGTATTTGCCGCTTGTTTAAATCCAGGCGATAAAATATTAGGGTTCGATTTATCTCATGGTGGACATCTAACTCATGGTTCTCCTGTTAATTTTTCAGGTAAGCTTTACAATCCTGTTTTTTATGGTGTTGATGAAGCCACTGGAACCTTGAATTATGACAAAATGGAAGCCATTGCGAAAGCCGAAAAACCAAAATTAATTATTGCTGGAGCCTCTGCTTATTCTCGTGATATGGATTTTAAGCGTTTCAGACAAATTGCTGATAGTGTTGGTGCAATATTAATGGCTGATATTTCGCATCCAGCTGGATTGATTGCAAAAGGTATTTTAAATGATCCTTTACCTCATTGTCATATTGTAACAACAACTACACATAAAACTTTACGTGGACCAAGAGGAGGAATGATCATGATGGGACAAGATTTTGAAAATCCCTTTGGATTAAAATTAAAGAATGGAAGCTTACGAATGATGTCGTCATTGTTAGATTCTGGTGTATTTCCTGGTAATCAAGGTGGACCATTAGAGCACATCATTGCTGCTAAAGCTATTGCTTTTGAAGAAGCCTTGACTGATGAGTTTATGCACTACACACTGCAGGTGAAAAAGAATGCAGAAGCAATGGCAAAAGCCTTTGTTGATAGAGGATACAATATTATTTCTGGTGGTACAGACAATCATATGATGCTTATTGACTTAAGAAATAAGAACATTACTGGAAAAGATGCTGAACAAGCTCTTGTGAAAGCTGATATTACTGTAAATAAAAACATGGTGCCATTTGATGATAAGAGTCCATTTGTGACTTCTGGTATTCGTGTAGGTACACCTGCAGTAACTACGAGAGGATTGAAAGAAGCAGATATGGAAGGTATTGTAGCACTAATTGATGAAGTGATTCAAAACTATGAAAATGAAGGTGTATTGGAAACTGTTGCAGAAAAAGTTAATGCTTTAATGTCACACAGACCTTTGTTTGCCTAATTAATAAAGTATATAAATAAAAAAGCAGCTGAAAAGCTGCTTTTTATTTTCTATTTTTCAAGAGGGCCTTCCCATATCACTTGTTCGATCATCCATTTATCGCCTCGTTTTGATAGTAATATATAGTCAATTCCCCACCAAGCAGTGACTTTTGCCGAAGCTATGGTATTGCTGATATCTAAAATCTCAACTTTTTTAGGAGCATCAGCAGCAGGAAATTCCTTTTTCTCTTTAACGTTTTTGGCAAATGCCAAGGCTGCTTCAAATGACATGTGGTTGACTTGTCTGTAGGAATCTGCATTATCGTCTTTCCAAAAACCGAATTTATTTAAAGAGGGTTGTAATGACGCGGTGAGTTTAGCTGTATCACCTTCATAAAACCCTTCAAGGTAATTCATACAAGCTTTTTTAACACCTTCTTTGTCTGTGGTTTGTGCTTGACTTAAGCTAAAAGTCAGAATACAAAGTAAAATAGTAACTGTACGTTTCATTGTTTTAGTTTTTAGATTGAAATTTAATAAATATACAGAATTATCATTTGATAAGATTGTTAGATTAATTTTCTTCCTCAAACTCAATACTTTCGTAAGCACCTAAATCACTTGGTGAGCTTCTCATCGTACCGATGATATCTGAGAATAAATTACCAGCCATGATCCCAAATCCATCAGATGGTGAGCCTATTGGAATTTGAAGTTTATTTGAGAAAGGATCTAGAAATTCAGGATCTTCATTAAATATGACGTTTTCGTATAGTGCTATATTATCAAAATCATATTCAGCTCCTGTGAAGTTGTTATTAGAATCTACAAATCGAATTAAACAATTGGTGAATTTAAAGTTAAAGGTATCATCACCATCTTTATCTAATAGCATTTCAGGATTATCATTTCCGTAAATAATGGTATTTGTGAAATTGGCTTCTTCTAAAGGATTAGTGAAGGAGGTATTTTCTTCATCTACAATATAATTATTCAATAAAACAGAAGGAAACTGTCTGAAACTGTTATTCCAATAATTGGCTAAAGTTGAATGCACCACATTATAGCGTCCGCCGAAGGTCCCAGCGAATGATGATTGGCCACTTTTGTTAATTACTAAATTCTCAGCATTGATTGAAGTAGCTCTTCCTAAGATTCCAAAATTACTAGAATTGTAAATTTGTGTATTGGTAATATTTAACTTTGAAGCATCATCTTGATTGCCTTCACTTAAAATACCAACAGTGCTGTTTTTGACGGTCACATGATTAAACGTATTATTGGTACTTCCGTTAAACAGCCAAATGGTTTGCCATTGTCCTGGTACATCAGAAAAAGCTGGTTCTAGCCTGTCACCTTCAAAAATAATTTCACCTTCCATAAGGTCTTCATCAGTACTTAATATCCCTTGTGCATTGATAGAACCTCCAGAAGTAACTAGCAGTCCAGAATTGGCATGAAAATGCACTCGTGCTCCAGCTTCAACATTAAGGGTTTTACCATTATCAACAGCTGCATAACCATAAATAACATAAGGTTTTTCGTTGGTGAATGTGAGTTCTGTATCATCAAGAAATCGTCCTTCTATGGTGGTTTCATCATCCATTCCGTCGCCATCTACGTCAAAGGTTAAGGTTTCCGTAATGTATTGGCCTTCTGAGTTTAAAAAGCGTTGCGGATAAATAAATACTGCGTCTTTAACTAAGGTTACTAATTCCACTTTTTGAAGATTACTACCTGAATCAAACTCAATGGCATCAGTGTATAAAAATTGAGTTTCACTAGAGACCAATTGCTGAATATCGATGGTAGTTTCAATAAAGATATACATGCTGTCTTTGGCAAGAATTTCGACATTTTCAAATTCTTTACCAGAAATAGCTCCAGTACCAGTCATTCCATCAACATTTAAACGATACATAGAGTTTTGACCTTGACTTAGCCTTACTGTTGGAATCACAATATCGTTATCACTATTGTTATAAACTTTTAAATTGTAAGTGCTTGATCCTATGTTACTGAATACAGTATCGAGATAGACAGTGTCCTTAGAGAATTCAAGATTTCCAGAACTTAAATCGAATTCAAAATCTTTTCGGCAAGAACTCCAGAAAACTAGAGTTGAAATTGTGATTAGGAAATATAGGTTGCGTTTCATTAAAGCTGAATCATTTTCGTAAAAATATAACTTTTAAAATGATGTAAAAGTATGTGCTGAAATTATTTAATGAAATAAATTAATGATTTCAGAGGTAATACGAGCAGGTTTTTTGGTTTTAGAATCTATAAAACACCATTTGGTTTCCGAAATTGCGAGTAATTTTTGAGTATCGTTGTTGTAAATCTCAACGATTCTGGTAGACGTAACGCCTTCTGATGATTTGACAAAAGTCTTTAATAGAATGTTGTCATTTAGAATCGCTTGACTTTTGTACATGATATGATGATTAATCAACACCCAAAAATAGTTTTGCAACATATCTTGTGTTGCTAATTTTGACCAATGCGCTTTAGCAATATCATTAATCCATTGAATATATCGAACATTATTAACGTGGTCAAGTTCGTCAAGGTCATTAGGTTTAACTTGTATGATTTGTTCGTAGATTTTCATGAACTTACTTCTCAGTGATTCTTACCTCAAACAATTTATCCCAACGTTTCCCAGTAACAAAAAGCGTTTGAGTTTCGGAGTTCCAGGCTAATCCATTTAGCACATCTAAACCTGGATGCTGAGTCACTTTTTTCTTTAGTGCACGAAAATCTACTACACCTTCAATGGCGCCATTTTCAGGATTAATGATGGCAACACCATCCAATTGGTAACGGTTGGCATAAATTTTTCCGTTAACCCATTCCAACTCATTAATACCAACAATTTTTCCTTTGTTGGTGTAGGTTTGTATGTAGTCTTTCTCCTCAAGGGTTTCTGGATCTAGCGTCCAGATTTTATCAGTTCCATCAGACTTGTAAAGTACTTTGCCATCATTGCAAATTCCCCAACCTTCTTTACTTTGATTATAGCTGAAGTCTTTAATTTTCTCAAAAGACTCAACGTCATACACGAACCCTGTTTTACTTTCCCAAGTGAGTTGATAAATCTTATTATTTAAAATGGAAAGACCTTCACCAAAATATTTAGGTTCTAAGTCAACATTTTTAAGGACTTCACCAGTTTTATAATCCACTTTTCGGAGTTTTGATTCACCGCGTTGTCCTGTGCTTTCATATAATTTGCCATTAAAAAATTCTAATCCTTGGGTATATGAAGTGATATCATGAGGATACTCGTTTACAATTTCAAAACCAAACACTTTTGGAGTTTCGTCATTAAGTACCTGAATTGTATGTGTTGCGATTCGTGAGGTTCCATTAAAATAGATGGTCGCTGTAATTTCTTGAATTCCCAATTTAGAAGTTGCTAACGAAAAAGAAGACTCTGTTTTTAAGTTGTTATAAAGGTATGAAACAGAATCTACTGTATGCTTTTTTGGGTTGTTAATGGTTAACTCTAAGGTCTTATCTTTTGAAATGGAATACACTTGAGCATTCTTATTAAAAGTAGCATTTGAGCTTAATGAAAAATCATTGGTTTCTGACTTGGGATCAGAGCCACATGAGCTAGCAAATACAGCTAAAATTGTGAGTAATAGAAATTTATGAAATTGCATGATATATTCATTTTGAGAGCAATTTATTTATTTAAATTCAGTTAAAAAAATCATTGCGCAACTATTAAAAGATTGTATCTTTGCACTCGGCAAGTCCTACACAACCAGCTCCTGTTGAATCCTCCAGGTCGGGAACGAAGCAAAGGTAAATGGTCGTAGCGGTGTGATGTAGGTAGCTTGC
>Ga0098073_1000446_pt1 | contig 14307 bp, 22 predicted proteins | sample 31_taG_FD_75060 | JGI IMG/M metagenome (GOLD analysis project Ga0098073, IMG submission 75060) | Marine viral communities from the Gulf of Mexico - 31_GoM_OMZ_CsCl metaG | ecosystem: Environmental > Aquatic > Marine > Oceanic | place: Gulf of Mexico | collected 2015-07-12
ATACAGGATGCCTTCATCGTCAGCCTGTGGTCCTGCGCTGCTGAACGCATCGAAGTGCAGAGGCAGGCGGGGAACGTCAGGCAGGAGTGAAGCATCCGGTGCAGTACCTCGGTAAGCGAGATACCACTGACCAGGTGTGTAAGAACCAGGGTTCAGTGACCAGTTCCAACGACTGCGGTACCAAGAGGCTGCATCGTTACCGTCACCCTGCGGGACAGAATAAGTGGTCAGGTAAGGACCCTCAGATCCATCGGGACGAACCAACCAGAGAACTTGGCTCTGATCACCGTAGTTATATTCAGCAACAGGTGCGCCAGGTGCACCCGGTGCTGCGTAGTAATACCAGTTGATCTTCTCTGAACCAGTACCAGAGTTGCCGTAGTAATAGGCGGCAGTCCCTTCTGGATCAGCAGTAGCTACCTGACCACCAGCGGCGAGTGCCACGGCGGCAGAAGTGTTGTAGTTGGTGAAGTCTGCATCTTCATCAATAATTTCAAGGACTTCGCCGTTAGCTAAGGGAAGGCGATAGAAATCAGACCCTGCGCCAGGAGTAGCGGGAGGAGGAGTCGGGAAAGAACGCCGTCGCTCAGGTGGGGTGTAAGGCGCTTCATCTTGCAGGCTGTTGCCTAACTCAGAACCGTCAATCTGAATCAGAGTACGGTATTCGCAAGACCGACGACCTTTAAGTTCCTGATACATGTAGTGAGTACCAGAAGTGGCGATTGTTGCCACGGTCTCACTGAAGTCACGACGAGTGTACTTAGAAGGTTGGTGTGTGAGAACTTCGTTACCAGACCCATCGAGAACCCAAACCGTACCAGCTTGCATGTGGTAAGGGGTTTGAACACGAAGGGTGCCAGAATCTAAAACATCAATTTCCCAGATATCAGATAAAGGATAAGAGCCGTCCACGCCGTAGAAACGAGCGTTGGCACCCTGATCAACAACAATGATGCCAGAGCCCTGATGCACACGGCGCTGGTCAAAGTGAACAGAATTAGACCGCTGATCAGACTCTGCTACGCCGCTGGCAAGAGCCCATCCAAGCGATAAATCTTTAACGAACTCCGCCATAACAGAAGTAACAGGAGATAATTCTTGAATTTATTTTAGACTGTTATCACGAGGTTTATTAATCTAGTTCATGACCGGCAAACGCGATTTAGATACGGCTCGCGAATGGGGTCGTCAGATTATCAAAACTAACGAACTGCAAGAGTTCATGACAGCACCTGCGAATGCAGTGTTTGCTGTAATCGATCCAAATATTCTTGAGGCTGACGGTCAACCACGGAAGATGTCACTTAGTGGCATCATTCAATCGGCTGCTGATCAAGGTCTTCTCAACCCCTCAGGAACTGCGAGCGCAGACAACATTATTGGAGGTTCAGGAATATTCGTCACTACCAGTGGCGAATACACAATCATCAACGCTGTTGGTGGTGGCGGAGGAGGAACTCCTCTCTTTGCAGGCTCAGGTATTTATCTAACAGACGTACCTAGCGGTGAACTAATCAACGTCGCTCCTGACGATCTGACGTTCAGCACAGTCAAAATTAAAGACTCAAGCACTGACGCGACAGTAACACTGTCAGTGCGGCAGGGTTCTTTAACAGTCACTGATCCGTTCACAGAATCAATCTCCAACGTCGACCTCGGGGGAACCACGCCGGATCCAGGTAGTCTCACCGCTATTTCGTTAGATGGCTCAGGTCGCTACACCGTTGGACCTAGCACCTCTCCTAACGCCAACGGATTAATTACCCTCGAATACATCAACAGCCCTGGTCAGTTCTTTGTTATCTCCGACATCGATGGTGGTGTCTTCGGTAACGGTGATCGCCAAGGATTCGGTCTGGTTCGCGAAACCTTATACGACCGCACGGATTTAGACGGTGGTCCTGCTCCTTTATCAGGTGGTAGTGCCGGTGGTTGGTCTGTCAACTACTTCTGGTATTACACAGGGGGTTTCCCTTATCTGTGGACTAACTACACCACCACCAGTCAGACCCCACAGGGTTCTGGCATGGGTGCTACGGGTACATACAGCAATCAACTCTGGCAGCGTCGTTGGTGGGAACTTTGCGGTCTTGCTGGTGTTGGTAAGACAGTTCGCTTTGGTATTGCAAACGGATCTCTTAGCGATCAAACAGGACAAAACTTCTCAAACCGCCTGATTGGACAGTATTACGTCCACCAGGAGATGCTTGATCATCCTCAGGCATCCAATTTACTACCTCCTGCAGTCATCACTAACGGCCAAGGTTGGTACACCGCGTTCGCCACGAACGGTGAATACGAAAACATGGGGCAGTTCCCCAACGGTCAAGACAAAGGTTATCGCTTCCGTTGGTCTACCTTCGGTAACACCACGCTTAACCAGCTGCCTTTTGTCACTGGTGTCTCGAACAACGATCAGATCACAGCAGCCGCTGGTCAGAGTCACTACATCGTTTACAACGGAAACCTCACTGACATTCAAGCTGCTAACTCAATCCTTGCTTCAGGCACCGTCACAGCTAACAACCGCTTCTACGCAGACGGTTCCACCGCGTACATGCTGCAGTACCAAGACCCCTATGCGTTCCCGAATACACCGTCAGGTGACGTCTTCAACCTGAGCTACACCGATGTCGCAGCGGTCGAAAACAGTCCTCTGTTTGTCGAGTATCCAATCACAACTGTTGAAGAGATCAACGCAGCGGCAGTTAGTGTTGCTCCACTTCAGAAGTTACACGCGGTTGTCTGTACCGAAATCCTCGATGCGGTAACTGCTTATTACCTGGTGAGGAACCTCAACCAAGTTAATACCACTGAGGCAATCACCAAGCTTCAAACTGCGCTCAACGCTTCTCTATCTGGTCAGCTGCGTAATCTTTACGACGCTGTGGTAGCAGCGGTACCTGACGATAGCGCCCCTGAAGGAACCGGTGGAGTTGTGCTCTTCCCCGCAAACTTAAAAGCAGCGATCCTCAACGCGATCACTCTCTGGCTGAACACGTTCCCCGACAACTGATGCCTTACAACAGATTTAACGCTTTTATTTATCAGTTAATTCTGTTTATAGAACACTTCAACCCAGGGTTTATCCACAAGCCCTGGGTTAGAAAGGTTCGAGACAATTGCAAGGACGATTGGGCTGAGTTTCGCACTCAGATCACAATCCAAGAACTAGACGAAGATATAGAAGAACTACATGCGGAATGGGATACTCAGGAAGCAAAAGATTCTGAGTTCATTTTTACCGAAGAAAATTCTGACGGCTCCGAAGCGCAAGAATTACTAGGCGGTCCTATGGAACTAAAAGCCCCTTGGGAAAAAGACTAAGTCAGCCCTTCTTAGCTTTATAAGCTCGGGATTTCTTCTTGGCAGAGGAAGCTTTAGGCACACAATTCGGCACCTCTTTGCCATTCTTTTCTTTCATCCCCACTTGCTCGTAGTTTTTCCAGCAAGGGTCTTTCTTATCGGCCATGATCAGCCTTCCTTGGATTTTTTGAATTTCTGAGCCTTACCTTTGGCAGCCTTGAACTTATCCTTCTCGTCCTTTTCGGGAACAGAGAAAGAACCAGGATCGTTAGCGGGCATTCCGGGCACTTTAAGACTCCAATTTCTTATTTATTTTAGCCGCCTTCTTCAGTAATTTTTGTGCTTCTTTCCGGCTGGTGCACGCCCACGCCTTGGAGTGCACCTTTACCAGTTTTTGATGTTGTTTAGTCGGATTCACAGACGCCCTGATGTACTACGTTTATCTTTACCTTCGCCTTTCTTCTCCTTCTCGCGCTCGATCTTATATTTTTTACTTCTCGTCTTAGCCCTTGTGGCTTTAGACATCTCGCCACGGCGCTTGCCTTTTTCGGTAGCTTCGACTGTACCGTCCTTCAGATCTCCAGATTTTTGAAGAGACTTAGTGGCGATCGCGTAAGCAGCACCCTTTTTCATATCAGGGTTCTCCTTCATAATCGACTTAACAGCATCTTCTAGAATCGCGGGCATAATCGTACTGACGGCAAGTATATTTATATTGTACAGAATACTAATTCTATGGACTACTTACTTAATAACTGGTCCGAAATCGTTGGCATTGCAGGTGCTGTGCACTTGCTCGCGCTGGCAATCGTGAACCTGACTCCCACGCCTAAGGACGACGAGATTTACGCCAAGGCTTACAAAGTGATTGAAAAACTGGCTGGTGTCGTCACTAAGCTGGCTAAAAAATAGCCCTTAAGCAGCGTTGGGCAGAAGCAACGCCGCTGACTCCATCCAATTCGTATATACAGGAGAGGGAAGATCAGGATCAGGTTGGTTAATCCAACTCAGAATCCTGTCTTCCCTTTCTGGTGTCCAAAAAATTTGACCTCGATACCACTCGAACCAGGGCATGTCTGACTTCTCTAAGTTACAAGCCCCACAAGCGCCGATTAGGTTCTTTCGGTCTTGTCCGCCTCCTTTAGATCGGGCGACTACATGATCTAAAGTGGTCGGATGCTGCCGCCCGCAGTAGGCGCACTCAGGCCACTCGTCTAATATGCTTCGTCGGAACCGTTTTCTAGCAGACCTTTTCTGTAAGCATTGAAGGTTGAAAACTAGATCCAGTTCGCTATCGACCATAAAGATGGTTCGACTTACATATACGTTACTAGAAACTCAATTAAAATCTACATTTAACTATAAAGCTTTAAAATTCAGGTGGTCTGAAGCATATTTTTGCAGAGCAGAATTTTTATATTCAGACTCGTAGTAGCAGAAAGCCAAACTTGTCCTCATACTCGACGTTGTTTTATTAGGGCTAAAGCCCACATGTTCCCAATTCGAGGGAAATAAAACACCACTATTAGGCAGGTAAGGCACATACTTATACTCTCTATTTATAGGGTCAAAGCACATAAACTCTCCTCCCCACAAGGGGTTCCATCGACCAGAAGTGAACAATACAAAAGTCCAAAAGTAAGGCTCGTCAAAATCTGTGTGTAGTTCTGACTCCTGACCAGCTACCTGACCGTTAACGTTGACCTTACACAAGGTAAGGTCTTTCTTTAAGCACTTCTTGAGCTTGTATTTAACGGTACAAGCAGCTTTCAAGTAGGAAAGCTGATATTTATAAGGTTGAGTGAAGCTATCTGGTTCTACTTGGTTCTCATAAGTTCTTTCACTAAGCTCCCAGTTACGTGTAATATCTCCATAAACAGAACTAAAAGCACTGATATCTAATGCGTTCTGTATAACCAAGGGAAACGTTATATCACTCATAAAACAGCCTGAGGCACGCTCGTCTTCTTCTCAAAGGGTGTATATAAGTTAAAGGAAATAACTGTTCGTCTTTTATCCGTCTTACTTTCTTCTTGCTCATGAAGAATAAAAGAAGGAAAGATAAAAAGACTGCCTTCCACGGTGGCGGGACTTCCTTGGAGAATATTACCAGTCAAAGCATCAGGAAAAGGAGCGGTAAATGTAGTAGGTCTGTGAACAGAAGGATCAAACTCTAAATACCAGATAGCAGAAAAACCTGTAGAGCCGTGATTATGCACTTCATGGCGTTGGTTGCGTTTGGATTGTTGATACCACATATCTCCCACGACCCAATCGGTGTTATTAGTACGAGCACTAAAAATTTTTAGGTACTCACTCAAACACTCACACACGTAATCGTGATAACAGCAGTAAGTATTAGCTTCACGGTTAACCAAGTAATCAGTACTTACAAACTCGTCTTCTAAATTGATATTATTTTTAGAGTTTAAGTGATCAAACAGATTTAATAGTTTTTGTTTATGTACTACGTGGTTAGGTAAGGGCGCAAACAAGCTAGAAGGTACAGTAAACATGATTAACTCATAAACATAGTGATGGAGTAACGACCATTTCTAGCTTCTTCGTTCTCGTCCATGATCACAGGTGTAACTTCGTGATAAAACTGCGCGGGAAATATCACCACGCGGTTATTTTTAAACTCGACGGTTTGGTCGATCTCCTCGAAATGCAAATCTCCTCCAGTAAATTTTCTAGGCTCTCGACAAAACCAAAACAATGCTGAAGCAACACCCCAATCTCTGTGCTTCTTGTAGTAATCGTTATTGTTATACAAGTTATATAAGAAGCTGCTCTTCTTACAGGCCAAAACTGGTTTATTAGCAAAATGTAAATCTGCAAACTCGAAAATTTTAGAGTCTGTGATTTTATTGCATAAAGCACTACTTACTATGTGCGCTACTTTTGAGTGATCTACAGCGTTAGATAAGAAAAAAGCTTTCTTTTTTAGATCTAAAATATCTGAGTCTGCGCCCATACGCTCTCTGTCGCTAGTGAAATATTCTTTCTTGTGGCATATATCAAAATCATAAAAAATTAAATCAAGCTCTTGCTCGCTAAAAAAATCATCAACAATAAGGGGTTCAAAGAGTCTCATATCAGGACATAAAGGTAACGATGGTGTGTTTGCCACGCTCGACGTCGTTTATATCCGAAAAAACAGGAGTAAAAGAATGCTTGGCATGACTCAAGAACATTAAAAATCGGTTGTTGCGAAACTCAAAAGTTTCGTCAATTTCTTCGAAGTATATATCACCGCCTTTTATGTCTTTTGGATCCTTACATAACCAAAAAACAGCTGTTACGTAACAGGGTGTTGCAGAAACTAAAGGAAGTTCAGTGTTATTTATGCAAGAGTTAATGTAAGTATCACTAAACCTAGTAAACATCACACATCTGTGATTTAGGTGTTCATCAAAAAACTCACAGGTCTCTTTTTTGCAGAGTCTATTTACCGCTTGTTGTATTGCAGTCTCCCCTGTGGAAAACTCAGAAAGGTTAAAACGAACTGCATTCGTTGAAAACAAGTCTCTGGAGTGACATTCATCTAATTCAGCCCAAATCTCTTTTAGCTCTGATTCACTAAGAAAATTATCTCTGCAGTAACACTCGAAGAGCTTCAAAGCACGCCCACAAGGCTGAGGTCACTATAGTAGCCACCAAAGCGCGTTAAAAGCTACTTAATACGAATGTAGTAGTAGCCCCCGACCGTGCTGAAGGTCAGAGAAGCCTCAGTCGTCCCACTTACTGTGGTGGGGCTAAGCATTTGAGACGCTCGCAAAGGGTAAGTGTCGCGAGTTTCGTTGGGGCCAAGAAGACCGCCTTGATCTCGTTGACTACACTGCTGCGCAGCGTTCTGGCTACCAGAAGGGTGGGTGTGAGCACCCATTTGCTTAGGCTGGAAAGTGCCCACGTCTAGAGGTTGGCTTGGGATCGAGCCAACACCAGGAGTACGGACGTCTAAACCTGCGTCTACACCAGAATTAAAGTCATGACCGCGAAGTTGGTACTGCTCTGACTCAATTAAATCAGGAAGAACGATTTCGGAATCAGTGCTTCCGTAAGTACCAGCAGGCCAAAAAGCAGAAAGAGTACTATACGCTGCTCGGGGTAAGGACTGACCGTTAAGAAGAGCGTAAACAGAATTATCTGACGCTGTATATAGGGTCCCACGGTGGGTGGGCATAATTTTAATCATTCCAATAGTCACGGTCAGTCCTCGCTAGCGGGGTAGTTTGTGACTAAGCACCATACGACACTAATATTAGCGGGTCTTGTCTCATTCCCAGTTCCAACATTTGAATTAGATGGGGGAGGAGTACTTAAACCATTTAAGCAGCGACGACCACCGCCATTACGGGTGCTTTGTGCATTTTGTTTGTAATAAGGAGCTACGTCATGTTCGTGACGAGCTAAAGCATCCATCACGTAGCCACTAGCCAGGACTCCTGACATGGATGTGCCGTCGTTGCACTTAACAAACAAGCCCCTCATATCTGGGGTGCCAAAAGTCGTAGAGCCGTCACCGTTGCCGTAAAACGTACCGAAGTTATCAAAAAGTTGAGAATTCTCAGTTCTAGAGAGATCCTGACCAGATGCAATTACTAATTCGTTAGTCTTTAAAATTCGGGAGTATTGGTCTTGATTAACAGGCACCAATAAAGGCACCAACGAACCAGGAGGAGCAAAAGAATCCCTAGTTACGAGAGCAGGAATAACGTGTCTATGGCGACCTACACTCCCATCAGGATCTCCGTAGAAACCTGTCAAACCTGAGGCTGTCGAGTCGTAACACTTACGGAAAGTTTGCTGGAACTGGTCATCTCCTTGGGTGGGGCACTGATCATTTCCAGTGTTGCAGGTGTGCGTGTGCTGCGGAAGTGTGCCAGATAAAGCAATCGTGCTTAACGATAAGCCAGACGTAGTAGTAGATCTATGTTGTTTAAAATCACCTAGTAAGTTAGGAACATTGAAGCTTGCGCCACCACCGCCATACGTATATCCAGTAACCTCAAAAAGATCAGAATAAGTAGTAGTATCTAACGACTGACCGTTAGCAACAACTACCGTGCCACTTGCCACGGCGAAATCAGCTGTGCCGCTACTCAGCAAATAAAGGTAAGAACCAGCTTCCACAGCTGGCGCACCAGCAAAAGGGAGAACCGGCCATTTAACTAAGCCAATTTGCCTTTGAGCTTCAGTAGGCTCGATCCAAGCACCCGGAGCAGCTTGAGCTGAGGGTTCAGGAACTTTGCCAACATAACCGCCGTACTGTCTTGCCATAATTAATAAATTATTGGGCAGTCCCGGATGCAACCCAGTCTAATGGAACTTCGTAATTAAAAGGCTGTAGCGCAGGATAACCAGGGGGTTTCCACGCCTCAACACCTACGTGTTCGTACAGATACTTCCAGTCATAACCATTAGGTTGATCATCACCAATAGCATCTTCAGCTATAGCAGCCTCCTGAGCCGCTTCTAAATCAGCAGCGAAGATAATTGTAGGAAGAGGATCTAGAACAGGGATATCATCATTATCAAGTAAAACATCCGAAGCAAGAAGAGCAGAAATCTTATTTAAGTACGTAGTCCAAACAGTAATGTACTGCGGAGAGTAAACTCCAGAATTTCTAAACTTATTAGATTTATCAAACTCAGCTTGAAGTATTTCCCGAATTTCGGTGTCCTTTTCTTTCGCTAGTTCGTCAGTAGTTTTAGCAACGACTAAGTAAGAGTTCGAATCAAACGACCACTCGACTTTTTCTGTGTCGTGGTTGTACTCAGGAACTACTACAGGGCCTATATACCCCATAGATTCAATTTCTTCTAAACTAATACAATTAGAGTACCGAGTCATACGACTAGGCAGTCTTAGTCTGGCGGGCAAAAAGGCAGGAGCTTGACCTGCCTTGCAAAACAAAGCAGAGCTATAGTCTCTAGCAGACATATCAAACCTCGACGTAAGAAGCGGAGATATCTAAAACTCCGCTGCTGCTAGATTCTACGAAAATCTTGTCTCCACTCGGAAGGATATATTTGTTAGCTAGAAGTTCTAAGGAAGCATCAGCAGGAACAGTAAGAGTAAAGCCAATATAATTCTTGATCGTAGAGCCGTTAGACGCTCGGTGACTACAGGTGATGTCTGCGTTATTAAGGCCGTCCCGGTTAGCGCAGATAAGGCTAAGAATAATAGTGCTGTCAATGGTAGAAGAAAACACTTCTACAGCAGTAGTGGGAAGCTCGGCGTATTGTCTATTAAAGAACTCAGCCATCTAGGTACGATTGAACTCTCCACTTAATTTAAGTTTAGCAGTTAAGTACGTTATAAGCGTAGTACCATACTGCTAGTGAGTGGTTTTAATGTATGAAGAAACTTAGAATTCTTCCGTTAACAGTGTATCAGTTTGAGGCACCTGAAAAACTACATAAAAGTGTAACTAATTACGTAAGCAACTTAGAGTGGGATGCGGTAGCGAAACGATATAACGAACCTCATTTCGGCAAATCAACAGACCAACATTTCCATAAAGACGAACAGTTAAGAGAATTTGTGTTGTGGCAAAATAAACAGGTGAACAAAGTAAGGAAAGAAGAAAAATGTGTATTTTGTGACTCTCTTACACCTGTGAGTATGTGGATAAACCAGAGCGTAACAAACGAATGGCACCACAGGCACTGGCACAGTTGGTCATACTTGAGTTGTATTTATTTTGTTTCGGGTGAGTCTGGCGATACGTGGTTCTCTAGAAAATCAGAGTATTACACCAAGAATATGCAACTTCAGGACGACTGCGACACAGAAATATGTCACATACACAAGGTAAAACCAAAAACACTAGTTGTTTTCCCTTCAAAACTAGAACACTCTGTAAGCGAGAATCTATCGAGTGAGCCAAGAATAAGTATAAGCACAAATTACTTACCTAAAGGTAGCGTCGGTATGGGAATGGGTTATAGTGCAGACTGCACAGACTTACCTTGGAGTTACTAAATACTATGAACACAGACGAAGTAATATATTACACCCCTACGCAGTTAACAACCTTAGACGGGTATATCCAAACCACGGTGCCGAACAAATTTAGAGACAGAATTTTGAGTGAAATTAGCACTACTACTGATCCAGTAAATAAAGAATTAATCGGGCATATAAAGACTCAAAATTCCTTGACGAAACTAAAAGACGATAAGGAATGGTTCGAATATATAAAACAAGTATGCGAATCCTTCGCTGCGGCTTTTCCTCAAAACAGCAAACTTTATCAAAACACTTTAGTTGATGACTTTTATGTAAACTCCTTAACCCTCGACCTACCGTGGGTAAATAGGATGAAAAAGACAGAATTTAACCCTTTCCACAGTCACAGAGGGCTGTACTCGTACGTGATTTGGGTGGAAATACCCTACGACCTAAAAGACGAAAAAAACTATTTCCCAGATCCAAATAATAAAGTAGCGTCAACATTCCACTTTATGATGGCTTGCGATCATGGAATAACAAATCACATGATTGATGTAGATAAAACCTTCGAGTGGGAAATGGTGCTTTTTCCTTCAACTTTACAGCATTGTGTTTACCCTTTCTTCACAAGTGAGGGAGAAAGAGTATCCGTTGCTGGAAATGTAATGTACAAACCAAATTAATCAGCCTGTACTACTTGCGATAGAGATGTACATATATACATTCACATGATCTACATCGAAAGCACCGGCATCGGTACTAATCGGGCGGTTTGGGTTATGTAATTCAGGTCCATCAGTAGTAGTGGCAGTGGCACCAGGGAAACGTCTGGTGCTTTCGCCGCCTCCATACATACCCTGAAAACCAACGCCGCGAGCAGTACCCGACGCGTGTGCATGTGTCTTAAAAGCTGCTGTTTGGTAGCTACCAGGAACGTCGCCCACGGGGGCAGATCCTGACAAAGCTGTGCGGTTTGCTGCTTCAGCGTCTGCCAAACGACCGAAATCTACTCCACGTAGATATAATCCTGTCGTATCTGGTAAATGCATTGGTGTATCAATATCTCCACCACCAAAAACACCACTAGGCCAGAGATCAGATAAAGATGCGTACGTAGTCCGGCTCAGTGATTGCCCGTTTAAAAGGGCAAAAGTACGTCCATTTTCGGTAAAAACTTCACCGCGATGGACAGCTGAATAGATAATTTGACCAAGCATTATTTATCCTGCACAAAGGAAATAAATTACGCTCATATTAGCAGCTCTATTTTCCAGTCCTCCAATAAACTCACTAGTTGGTGGTGTAGAGCTTCTATAAGGAAGAATCTCCTGATTACCAGAAAAGTCACCATTACGCGTTGCTGCGTAGTTTGATGTATAGCGGTGACGGTGACCTGCAAAAGTACTAGGTAAAAACCCGCTAGGTGAAATAACACCAGACGGTTGAAGAACTGTGGGAGGTTGCCGAGAAGCACTCAGAACGAGGCCACGGAAATCCGGAACATTAAACGTGGTAGATCCGTCTCCGGCTCCATAGTGGGTGCCGATTATGTCAAAAAGTGCGGAATAATCAAAGCGGCCTACTTCCTGACCACTGGCGAGGATAAAAGTTGAAGCGTCGTAAGCAGGTAGTGTGCCTGAAACACCAGGCCACAGAACAGGGAAAGCACAACCAATCGGAATACGATCACTAACAGCACTAATAAGTGGTATTAGCTCTCGTTTATTCATTTCATTATTGTCAGCTGTCGCGTTAGTTTTATCTGTATCAAAACTTGTATAAACAGTAGTGTTACTGCCAACCATCTCTGCACGAGTATTACTCGTCGTTGTATTACCCTCCGAACTGCCTGGATTATTTCTTCGAAAAGCTGTGTGAGTGTGAGTAGGAAGATTTCCACTGCCGTAAACGGGTGTCGTTCCCGAAGCAGTCACTGATTTGAAGTAAACGTAAGTGTCGAAAAGATCAGGAACCTGAAAATCAACTACACCGTCCCCTCCGTATGAAGTCCCAATCAGCGAAAAAAGATCAGGGTAGTCGTTTACAGACAGACTTGTACCAGAGGCAAGTATGAAACTAGGGTTACCTGTGTTTAAAACAGAATCAACAGCACCACTGCTGGTTGCCAGAACAATAGAACCAATCGGAGATACTAAGTCACCAGCGGAAACAGCTCTAGGCCAATTATTAGCTGTAACTTCTCTATAAACCTCACTGGGGGCTTGCCATGAGCCACGAGCCGCAACGGGAGACGGCTCTACTTTATCTCCGGTAAGGCCGCCGTACTTCCTGATTCCCATGGTGTTTACTAAACGTCTCTGTAATCAAAGGCGAAAGGTGGTGTCAGAGCATCAGGAAGAGGCTCAGAACCTTTAACCCAGCTAGAGTCTAATTCAAAATAAGGTCTGAACTGCTCATCGACATTTAATACGATCCCATAAGTCTCGTAATCTTGTTGCCAAGAAGACAAGTTTATTTCTTTGTAATCTTCCCAGAGTAACTTGAGGTCTCCTTCGCAACTAACGCAAGTTACGTCAGCTGGGATGTCCTCGAAAGTAAGTAACTCACTAGAAGACAACGCTGCTTCTATTTTGCAGAAGTACAACGACTTCTCTTTTGCGTAATCTTCGAAAAAGGAGTCTAAATTTGTGAGAAAATCTTGTTTAGTATTAAGTACAAATTTCAAATGAGTTCGAACTAACTCATCAGTTGCTAGTGCCTCTTTCTCTTTTTCGTCCACGGGGCTAGCGACAAATCTATTCAGCTCAGAAGACCACTCGATAACCTCATTGGGTTGTTTATCGGGAATTTCTAAGGGGCCTTGAAGACCTATAGCTTTTAAATCTTCTAAAACACAGGATCCGCTATACCGAGACTGCCCGTTGGGTAGATGAAAACGAGCCGGAGGAAAGGAGGGAGTATCGGAGCCTTCTGAGAGAAAAAACGATGCGGAATAATCAGGCATAATCAGACCTCCACGTAACTGAAGTGAATGTCGATGGTTCCGCTTGTACTAGAAGAAACTCTAAAACTCTTTCCACTAGGGATAATGTACTTATTACCAATAAGATCTACGTTCGAGTCTGCGGGCACAACAATAGTGTTAGCGAGATAACCTTCTACTGAGACACCATCAGAAAGAATACAAGTGATATCTGAGTTAGCGGAAGGGGAGCTGTTCGCGGCGAGGATACTCAGAATGATCGTGCTGTCTGAGGTTGAGGTGAACGCAGTAGTCTCAGAGGTGTCTACGTTCTTTACAACTTGATTATAAAAAGTCGCCATTAACCCTATAGCGGGTGTACATAGTTAAATTTTAGCAGCTCGGAAGCTAATCAAGAGAGACTGAAAATTAAACCTAAGAGACTTTCCTCATCAATAAACGGGTTGGTAGCAAGCGAATAAAGTGCAGCGTTACCTGAGGACAAGGCTCCGACTGCATCCTCATTAGCAGCGATTCCGGAACCAAGGGCATACTCACCAGAAGCAATAGCGTAACCATTCTCAATTAAAGCATTCTCTGCAGCGTCAACAGCATCAGCACCTGACGCTAGAGCTTGCTGACTGGCGAAAGTTGCAAACTGGGAGAAAAATAACGCAGTTTCGTTATTTAAAAGCGCCTGATTGCCTGACGCCAACGCTTCCACAGCGATGCGCTGTGCTTCTAAACCTGAGGCATAGGCAGGCTCGACACCTTCCTGAGCCAGAACACTTTGTACATACGCTGCCTGACCACTAATCAGAGTAATGCCGTCGTCACCTAACTTTTGCTCCCCTCCATCTGGAACAAAAATCAGACCGCTGGCTTGTGGAGCTAGATAAACGTCAGTAGTCGAGTCGACCGTAAAACTTGAGAACTGGTTAAAAAGACCAGAACCATAAACAATCGACCCAAGAATCGGGACTGCGTCAGTATTATCGGCTTCTTGAGAGAAGTTACCGCTTAAAACTAGGGGTCTGCGCTGAACCATGAGTTAACTCAGAGCGATAATGAGACCGATAGCGTCATTCTGAAGCAGGCACGGTGAGTTAGCGATGAT
>Ga0098073_1000449_pt1 | contig 14225 bp, 12 predicted proteins | sample 31_taG_FD_75060 | JGI IMG/M metagenome (GOLD analysis project Ga0098073, IMG submission 75060) | Marine viral communities from the Gulf of Mexico - 31_GoM_OMZ_CsCl metaG | ecosystem: Environmental > Aquatic > Marine > Oceanic | place: Gulf of Mexico | collected 2015-07-12
CGGTTTTATCGCTCAGTTATTTGATGGTACAATACAACGAAAAATAAAGGAAAGTGCTCAAAAGGAACAAACTCTATTTGATACTAAAGAAGAAATTCTACTTGGCACAAATAAGCATCCAAATCCAAATGATAAGATGCAACACGAATTGGAATTATATCCTTTTGCAAAGACAAACATCAGAAAAACATTAATTGAACCCATTATAGAAAAAAGATTAAGTGAAACCCTTGAAAAAGAACGACTTGAAAATGAAAAAAATTAGTACACTCTTATTAATTGTAGCCTTATGTTTTACTGGCTGTAAAGAAGAACCAAAAATTACTTACAAACACCAGCTAAACGACGATTTATTCAACTGTGATGCTATCGACATGAAATTGATTAAGGAAGCTGTTTATGCTTTTGAAAATTACATTAAAAACCATTACTCCTTTCAAGGAGAAAAAACCATCGAAAAAGGATATTACTTTTATTGGGAAATCGCAAAAGGAAACCGTATTCCAGCCGTTGAATTTATAGACGCTCATACGCTCGCTATAAGAGATGAATTGAAAAATATTGACGGTTTATGGATAACGACAAATGAAGAAGCAACACTTAACATGAATCATCCATTTACTAAGTGTATTAGTGATTATATGGACGATGAACAACTCAAAAAGATTTACGATGTGCTTAGAGAATCTAAAACTTTTAAAAATAGTGTCTTTATAGCACCTTTAAAAAGAGATGCTAAAAGCATCATGAAAGATAAAGGACTTATCACCTACTTGGCCTTAAACACCTTTTATGCAAGGATATTAAATTTAGATTTTTCTAATATTGAAGAATTAATGAAAATTAATGAGCAAAGATATTTAGAGGAACAACGAAAATTCTTTGAAGAGAATCCGTTAAAGAAAGAAGATTTACAAATGATAGAAATCGATTCTTCTAAGATTAAAAACTAGTTCATAAGATGTCAAGAAAAAATCTTCAACATATCACAATAAAAACCGAAGTTCCAAAACAGGCATTGGAGCCTTCAACGTTTATGACTGCTGAAGATATTCCAGTAAAATCATATTATTCAAAAGACGATTTAAAAGACCTAGAACACTTAGACTTTATCGCTGGCATTGCTCCAAACCTTCGTGGTCCTTACAGCACAATGTATGTTCGCAGACCTTGGACCATCAGGCAATACGCAGGATTTTCAACTGCCGAAGAAAGCAACGCTTTTTACAGACGTAATCTCGCTGCTGGACAAAAAGGATTGTCAGTAGCTTTTGACTTGGCCACACATCGTGGTTACGATTCAGACCATGAACGCGTGATTGGCGATGTTGGTAAAGCTGGAGTTGCTATTGATTCGGTTGAGGATATGAAAATCTTATTCGACCAAATTCCTCTAGATAAAATGAGTGTATCAATGACCATGAATGGTGCTGTTCTACCAATAATGGCTTTTTACATCGTTGCAGCCCAAGAACAAGGTGTTAAACCAGAACAATTAGCTGGTACAATTCAAAATGACATTCTTAAGGAGTTTATGGTTCGTAACACTTATATCTATCCTCCTACACCATCCATGAAAATCATTTCAGATATTTTTGAATTTACGAGTCAAAACATGCCAAAATTCAACAGTATCAGTATTTCAGGTTATCACATGCAAGAAGCTGGAGCCACTTGCGATATTGAGTTGGCTTATACTATAGCTGATGGATTAGAATACATCAGAAAAGGACTTGATGCAGGCATGGATATTGACACCTTTGCACCTCGATTATCCTTCTTTTGGGCTATTGGCATGAACCATTTTATGGAAATAGCCAAAATGCGTGCAGCCAGAATACTTTGGGCAAAATTGGTGAAACAATTTAATCCTAAAGATGAAAAATCACTTGCTTTAAGAACCCATTGTCAAACCTCTGGATGGAGTTTAACTGAGCAAGATCCTTTCAATAATGTTGCTAGAACCACTATCGAAGCTGCTGCTGCTGCATTTGGAGGAACACAATCGTTGCACACCAATGCGTTAGACGAAGCCATTGCCTTGCCAACAGACTTTTCAGCACGTATAGCTCGTAACACTCAGATTTTTTTACAAGAAGAAACCAAAATCACCAAAACAGTTGACCCTTGGGCTGGAAGTTATTATGTTGAAAAACTTACTCATGATATAGCCCATAAGGCATGGCAACTTATTGAAGAAGTTGAAGAATTAGGCGGAATGACCAAAGCTATTGAAGCTGGAATTCCTAAAATACGAATTGAAGAAGCAGCTGCCAGAAAACAAGCACGAATAGACTCTGGACAAGATATTATTGTTGGAGTGAATAAATATAGGTTGGACGAAGAAGATCCAATTGCAACGCTTGAAGTAGACAACCAAACGGTTAGAAACCAACAAATAGAAAGCCTTAATAAGATAAAAGCTGAAAGAGACAACAATAAAGTTCAGGCTGCATTATCAAAATTAACAGAAGCTGCAAAAACAGGTAAAGAAAATTTATTAGCTTTAGCTATTGAAGCGGCTCGAGAAAGAGCGACTTTGGGTGAAATCAGTGATGCCTTAGAAGCCGAATTTGGTCGCTACAAAGCACAAATAAAATCATTTTCAGGAGTGTACAGTAAAGAAATAAAAGACGACGAATCCTTTAAAAAAGCTAAAGAACTGGCTGATAAATTTGCAGAACAAGATGGACGCCGACCTCGTATCATGATTGCAAAAATGGGACAAGATGGTCATGATCGTGGTGCTAAAGTAGTTGCTACAGGGTATGCAGATGTTGGCTTTGATGTTGATATTGGACCATTGTTTCAAACACCTCAAGAAGCAGCCAAACAAGCAGTTGAGAATGATGTACATATTTTAGGAGTCTCCTCATTAGCGGCTGGTCACAAAACTTTAGTACCACAAGTTATTGAAGCCTTAAAAGCCTATGGTCGTGATGATATTATGGTGATTGTTGGTGGTGTGATACCAAAACAGGACTACCAATATTTGTTTGATGCTGGAGCTGTTGCTGTATTCGGTCCTGGGACCAAAATTAGTGAAGCCGCCATTAAGATTTTAGAGATTTTAATTGACTAAAAACTCCTGTTATCCGGAAAATAAACTGGGATATTTACTCAATTAGTCTAAATATAATCCGTTGACCTTCATTATGACTATCTGAACAATCAAGACTATTTAATTTATAGTAGTTACGCATAAATTACTGTTTAAAATAACTCGTTTTATATTGCAATCCTATTGTCTTTTCCATAAGTAATACTTCCGGTTTATCTTTTCTTAAACCAACTTGCCAATCATTAAAAATCTCCCAATCATCGTTAATGAAAATTGGATTTCCATATTGATTAATCAAGGCTCTTCGGATTCTATCTTCTTCTCCTTTTCCCGTCAAAATCCATACTACATTGAGTTTATCATCTCCAAAACGAGCTTCAATTTTTCTTGGAAACCCTAAATAATCTATACCAAAACAGTTTATTTGAATTTGCGCATTGGGATCTGATCCATCTAGTGTTTCTGTATTTGTAAAATTGCTTTTGGCTTCTAATATTGGTTTTAATTCGTCCATAGAGCCTCCCATTTTAAGAAATGTAGGAATTTTATTTGAGTAATTAGGCTCGGTTTCATCTGTGTAGTTCAAATCGATGTAGGGATTATCCCAAGCAAACAGATTAGTATGCATTGCTTCTTTGGTCAATATCCAAGCGACATCCTTGTTTTTCTTTAAAAATAATCTATCCGAAACATAAACATCATAGTTCAAATAAACTCTGGCTGTATCCATACGCTTACTTACAAAAACTTTCTGCACATTGCCCCTTACCTCTATGTATTTCAGCATGTCGTCGGCAAATGTAAATACAGCTTTATCAATTATTCCATTACCAGTTTTTACTTGAGAGCAGACTAAGTGCTCCTCTTTTAATTTTGCTAAGGGAAAATTTGGATTGTCAACCGATATCGTGTCTACTGTTTTAGATATTTCATTTAATTTCTTGACAGTATTTTCTAGTGATTCGTTCAACTTAACATCATTAAATATTGATTCAGCCTGCGCATAAAATATATAAGGTAGAATCATATAAAGAATTGTGAATATAATTTTTTGGAATTTCATAATTGGAGAGTTTCTTTGTTTTTCTATAAAGATTATCATTAAGCTCGATTGTTACAACATTTGCCATAAATTATTCAATTCGTTTTAAAAATTGAGAATTAAAGAATGATGAACAAAGTGTAAAGCACGTATCTTTTGTCGTTTAAGAATCTCTCGAGGATTTCTTGCGAAATTCCAATACGTTCTCCCCTTTTTATTATCTTAGACCCATAGTAAAATCCATACACAAACACCTTGGTAATAATTAAAAAATCATGTGTAAATGAAAAAAATCATACTTATACTTATAGGCATATCTACTATTTATTCTTGTGAGCATGTAGAAAAATCAAATACTGCAACTGTATATTACAATGGTGATATAATAACCATGGTTGGTGATTTCCCAAATTATGTAGAGGCACTCGTTGAAAAGGAAGGTGAAATTATTTTTACTGGTTCAAGTGTTGAGGCAATGAAAATAGCTGGAAAAGATCATAATGAAATTAACCTCGAAGGTAAAACATTAATGCCAGGTTTTATAGATGGTCACTGTCATTTTTCAAATTTTGGAGGACAAGCTATTGGAGCCCAATTACTAGCCTCACCTGATGCGAATGTCGATGATATTGAAATGTTGATTTCAGTTTTAAAGGAATGGAATACATCTGAAAACAGAGCTATTTCAGGATGGATATTTGGTACTGGTTTTGATGATTCAATTTTAAAAGAAAAACGTTTTCCAACCAAACACGACTTGGATAAAGTAAGTACAGAATTTCCAATAATGATAACACATATTTCGGGTCATTTTGCCGTAGTAAATTCAAAAGGACTAGAAGAGTTGGGAATTGATGCCAACAGTCCAAATCCCGAAGGAGGTATAATCAGAAGAGAAAAAAATTCCTCTGAACCTAATGGTGTTCTCGAAGAACTAGCTGCAATTCCCTACATGTTGCAGGCTTTATTACCTAAATCAAATGAATCTTTGATTAGACTTTTTGAGGCGGGACAAGAAATGGCTCTATCTTATGGTTATACCACTGCACAAGAAGGTAGAGCTATGCAAAATCATGAAATGCTAGCTCACATGGCTGAGAATGATAAATACAAAATTGATGTGGTAAGCTATATTGATTATATGTTTGTAGATAAATACATGGATAGTAAGTGGAATAGTAATGAGTATACTAATAAATACAGAATTGGTGGAATGAAAGTAACATTAGACGGTTCACCTCAGGGTAGAACTGCTTGGCGAACAGAACCCTATCTTATTCCTCCAGATGGCATGCCTGATGATTATAGTGGCTACCCAGCGATTCCAAATGATAGTGTCCTGTCTTCTGTATTTGAAAAGGGTTTCAAAAACAATTGGCAAATACTAACTCATACTAATGGAGATGCTGCAGTTGACCAGCTCATAAGAACAATGAAGCCGTTGAAAGAAAAATATGGTAATGATGGTAGACGAGACGTTATCATCCACGGACAATATATAAGGGAAGACCAGCTAAACGAAGCCAAAGAAATGAAAATGATTGCCTCTTTATTTCCTTTACACACCTTTTATTGGGGAGATTGGCATACTCAATTAATTGGCGATTCTTTAGTTCAAAAAATTAGCCCTGTAAAAACAGCTTTAAACAAAGGAATAGATGTAACTATTCATTCAGATGCGCCTGTTGCTTTACCTAACTTAATGCGTGTAGTGTGGACTGCTGTATCCAGAACCTCACGCTCGGGTAAAATCATAGGTATGAGTGAAAGACTCACAACTTATGAGGCTTTAAAAGCAATAACGATATGGTCGGCTTATCAACACTATGAGGAAAATAGAAAAGGAAGTCTTGAAAGAGGGAAATTAGCTGATTTAGTTATTTTAGATAAAAATCCTTTAAAAGTAAATATTGAAGAAATTAAAGATATACAAGTGTTAAAAACAATTAAAGAAGGGCAAATTGTATTTGTAAAATAATTACAGTCAACAACGTATATAATTTATTTCGGGTACTAACCTACTTACAATAAACCTCAAGGATTTCAGCTGCGAACAGTTCACTGTGCTATTGTCAATTCGATGTGTATTTGCTAACTTAGATGCCTAAATCACTAAGAAACTATAAACCAACACGTTGGTAATAATTAAAATCATACGCTATGAATTTATATCTAATAAGAAAAAAAAGATTCCAAAATTCACCATCTATTTCAATACTATCCCTTGGTATCTTATTTATTTCTTGCAAGCAAACAACTAATTCTTCAATAAAAACAGAAAGTGATTTAATTACGAAAATTAATGCTGTTCAGGAACAAGTGATGGCACAAGGTAATATGACAGAAGTCGAGGAACAGGCTTTATTAAGTTTATGTAGCATTGTGTCTCATAATGACGGTTTAGCAACTTACACTACTGACAATAGTATGATATTAAAAGATGTAGAAATTACGCCTGTTTATAATGGTTGTGAAGAACTCTCTATAGAAGAAACAAGAGAATGTTTTAAGAATAAAGTATCGACATTTATAAAGAGAGAGTTTAACTTGAGTACTTCTAAAGATTTAAATCTTTCAGAATCAAAACAGGTAGAAGCATTTTTTATAATCAACGAAAAAGGAAATTTAACTGGTATGAAAGTGAGAGATTCAGAAGTAACCGTTCAGGCTGAAATCTTAAGAGTGCTCAGAAAAATGCCTGTGATGAAACCCGCAAGTAACAACGGCAAACGTGTTTCTGTATTATGTTCTATCATAGTAGAATATGGAAATGATATAGAAGTTGACTTTGCTTATATTCCTGAAAGACCCGATTAATCTTTAATCATATTAACTCAAAAGAGCCAGTTACCAACAAATTATATAAATGACGTGTTTGCTGGTTAAGAAACGAAAAATCCTACTTTTAGTCATCAGATTTACCATAAATAAGTTCATGGGTAATTCCCAATAAATCATTCAAGAACACATTATGCAAAATAAACGAAAATGAAAATAAAACTTTTGATATTAATTAGTGTTTGCGTTCTCATAACAGCATGCCAAAATAAGAAAAATGATTCTGAAACAATTATAGACCCTGAAAAATCAGGGAATCGTTTTCAATTACCTGATAGTTTGTCAACCCGAAGAATTTCTTTCGTTCTGAACCTGAAAAAAACGGTTGCAGAAAATACCTGGTCTGAATTTGGCATAAAAAAGAATGAAGGTACTCTAATTTACTTCGATTCAAAATGGTCTGAAATATTCTTTCCTGATTCCTACGTGATTGACAAATTACACGAGGGCAAAAAACACAGTAATAATTATTGGCTCTCAAAAAGGACTGACAGCATTCCTTATCACATGGAAGTAATGATCAGTTTTAATGAAGAAGATTCTTTAGAGTTCTTCTTTAATAATCCTGTGGAACAATATTCTTCAGTGGAAGAAATTGGGAAATATATTCCTTCTGTAGAAACAACAGAAATGTGGTCAACGATGGTTATTCATGAAATGTTTCATCATTATCAGTATAACATTAAGAATTACAGAAAATACGCTAATTCTGTAATTGCAATTTTACCCTTTGACTCCAGAAACTTGGTAGCCCTATGTCAGGAAGACAAGCAATTTTTAACCCTCATTAAAGCTGAAAATAAAATTTTAATGAAAGCCATTTCAGATAAGAATAAAGAAAATCGCGACGCCTTAATCACATCTTATCTGGACCAAAGGAAAATGCGCATCAACAAGTACGAGTCAGAATATCCACATCTTGAACGGGTAGAAAACTATTATGTCATCCAAGAAGGATCTGCCAGATACATTGAGTATCAGAGTATGTTTGCACTTAAAAGTTACTTTAACAATTCTAATGCTCCAGCGATTCTAAACGATCCAAAGTTCAATTCTTTTTCGGAATTTGAAAAAATTGATTTAGAAAGTAGTGCATTTAACTACTTAGTTTATGCCGGTCCCACCGACTATCATTACACTATTGGCTTTAATATAATGCGCCTTTTAGATGAACTGAAAATTCAGTACAAAAAAGATTTACTCAATAATCCAGAAAAAGGATTACATCAATATTTAGAGGACTATATAAAAACGTTGAATAACAATACTTAAAAAAACTTAAAATACAATATATCTAAACTGTCAATTAAATCTTAAACTCATATGAACTACACAGAAAAAATGCTTCGCGATAATGCTCTAAAGGGAAAAACCATTGTAGTTACAGGTGGAGGCTCTGGTCTTGGAAAAGCCATGACGCGCTATTTTTTAGAACTTGGAGCTAAAGTTGCCATTTCTTCCAGAAACCTTGAAAAACTTCAAAATACAGCTAAAGAATTGGAACAAGAAACTGGTGGTAAGTGCCTTGCAGTTAAATGTGATGTAAGACATTATGATGAAGTTGAAGCCATGCTAAAAACAGTGCTTGATAATTTTGGTCAAGTTGATGTGCTTTTAAATAATGCCGCTGGGAATTTTATAAGTCCAACTGAACGTCTCTCTGCCAATGCGTTTGATACCATTATTGATATCGTTCTAAAAGGCACCAAAAATTGCACGCTTGCTTTTGGCAAACATTGGATAGACACTAAACAAGAACGTTCTAAAGTTTTAAACATAGTCACTACTTATGCTTGGACAGGTTCTGGCTACGTTGTACCAAGTGCAGCTGCAAAAGCTGGTGTTCTAGCCATGACCAGAAGTTTAGCTGTAGAATGGGCAAAATATGGCATGCAATTTAATGCCATTGCTCCTGGTCCTTTCCCAACTAAAGGTGCTTGGGACCGATTACTTCCTGGAAACCTGAAGGACAAATTTGACATGGCGAAAAAAGTACCTTTAAACCGTGTTGGTGAGCATCAGGAACTAGCCAATTTAGCTGCTTATTTGATCTCTGATTTTTCATCTTATATCAATGGCGAAGTTATTACTATTGATGGCGGAGAATGGCTAAAAGGCGCTGGTGAATTTAATATTTTAGAAGACATTCCTCAAGAGATGTGGGACCAGCTTGAAGCTATGATTAGAGCTAAGAAAGATAAATAATTGCTTCTTCATTTATGCTTCAAACTGTTCACGGTTTGTTAACAACTTACGTTTTTTAAACCCATAATAAATTGTATTTTTGAGTTTCCTTAAACCAAATCGATTAATGGGTAAAATCATAGCAATTGCTAACCAAAAAGGTGGCGTCGGCAAGACAACAACTTCAGTAAATTTAGCAGCTTCTTTAGGTGTACTAGAAAAAAAAGTTCTACTTATTGATGCTGATCCTCAAGCCAATGCAACTTCAGGTTTAGGTATTGACGTAGAACAAGTTGAAGTAGGTACATACCAGCTCTTAGAACATACAAGTTCAGCAGAAGAATGTATTATACCAACCTCTGCTCCTAACGTTGATATCATTCCTGCTCATATTGATTTGGTCGCTATTGAAATTGAATTGGTTGATAAAGATGAGCGTGAATCCATGCTGAAAAAAGCAATCACGCACTTAAAGCCAGCTTATGATTATATCATCATAGACTGTGCTCCTTCTCTAGGGCTTTTAACCTTAAATGCTTTAACTTCTGCAGATGCTGTAATTATTCCCATTCAATGTGAATATTTTGCGCTTGAAGGTCTTGGTAAGTTATTGAACACGATTAAAAGCGTTCAGAAAATCCATAATCCAGAATTGGATATTGAGGGTCTTTTATTAACGATGTATGATTCGCGTTTACGGTTATCAAACCAGGTCGTTGAAGAAGTTCAGAAACATTTCAACGATATGGTATTTACAACAATCATCCAACGAAATGTAAAATTAGGTGAAGCACCAAGTTATGGTGAGAGCATTATAAATTATGATGTAAGCAGCAAAGGAGCTACAAATTACTTAAGTTTGGCAAAAGAAATTATAACAAAAAATGGCGACTAATGGCGAAGGCAACTAGAAAACAAGCACTAGGTAGAGGGTTATCGGCTCTTTTAAATGATCCATCAAACGATATCAAATCGGTTAAAGATAAAAATGCAGATAAGGTTATAGGTAATATAGTCGAGTTAGACATCAACTCCATTGAAGTGAATCCATTTCAGCCTAGAACCACCTTTAATAAAGAAACATTACGTGAACTAGCATCTTCTATCAAAGAACTTGGTGTTATTCAACCCATAACCGTTAGAAAACTTGATTTTAACAAATACCAATTGGTTTCTGGTGAGCGTCGTTTTAGAGCATCCAAATTAATTGGTCTTGAAACCATACCTTCATACATTCGCATTGCCAACGACCAAGAATCATTGGAAATGGCTTTGGTTGAAAATATTCAGCGCCAAGATTTAGATCCAATTGAAATAGCCTTGTCCTACCAACGTTTGATTGACGAAATCAATCTAACACAAGAGCAAATGAGCGAGCGTGTTGGTAAAAAACGTTCAACCATTGCTAATTACTTGCGTTTGTTAAAATTAGATCCAATCATCCAAACTGGTATTCGTGATGGTTTTATCTCAATGGGTCATGGTCGAGCTATCATCAATATTGAAGACCAAACCGAACAGTTAGATATTTACGAAAACATTATAACCAATAAATTGTCTGTACGAGAAACAGAAAACCTCGTTAGAAATTTTAAAGGAACAACTGAAACCGTGAAACCTGAGAAAGAAGAATTGCCAAAGTTTGTTAAAAAAGGCATTAAAGATTTTTCAGAATACTTTGGTCATAAAATAGACGTTAAAGTCTCTAAGAATGGTAAAGGAAAAATCACAATTCCGTTCCATTCAGAAGAAGATTTCAATCGGATTAAAAAATTAGTGCAACGTGCAAAATAAACTCTGTTTTCTATTATTTTTCGTCGGACTTATATCTACTTTTTCTTTTGCACAAGAAGAAACCAAAGCAGAGGAAGGCATTATAGACAATAAAAACATTGTTGTACAAGACTCCATTATTAATGAAGCCATTGACCCTTTAACGCCTGCAAGAGCTGCATTTTACTCAGCAATTTTACCAGGACTTGGGCAAGCTTACAATAAGAAATACTGGAAAATCCCTATTGTGTATGCAGCATTAGGTACTGGAATTTACTTTTATGTCGATAACAACAACGAATACAAACGCTATAGAAATGCTTACAAAAGCAGACTAGCTGGCTTTGCAACTGATGAATTTTGGGGAACAGACAGTAATGGCAATCCTTTATCTTCTCCTCAGATATCAAATGACGCATTAATACGTGCACAAAGAACGCTAAGACGTAATAAAGAAATTTCATTATTAGTCACCATTGGTCTTTATGCCTTAAATATTATTGATGCCAATGTTGATGCACATTTACTACAATATAACATTGATGATAATTTAGCATTGAAGCCACATTTTAATTTTAATGAGCTTGATGCTACAACTAATCTAGGTTTAACTTTAGGATTTAAATTTTAGACGTGAAAATAGCACTACTTGGTTATGGCAAAATGGGAAAAACTATTGAACAAATAGCACTCTCGCGTGGCCATGACATCGTCCTAAAAATAGATAAGCACATCACAGATTATGATATTACAAAAGCAGACGTTGCTATTGATTTTAGTGTTCCGAGTGCTGCTGTCGGTAATCTTTCCAAAGCATTAAACAACAATGTTCCTGTTATTTCGGGTACAACTGGTTGGCTTAAAGATTATGATGATATAACTAGACTGTGTAAAGAACGTGATGGTGCTTTTATTTACGCTTCAAATTTTAGTATTGGTGTAAACATTTTTTTTGAACTTAATAAGCAATTAGCAAAAATGATGGCTCACCTTGATAAATACAAGGTGAACATTGAAGAAATACATCATACTCAAAAATTAGATGCACCAAGTGGAACTGCAATCACACTAGCAGAAGGAATTATTAAAAATTCTAATTATCAGCATTGGAGTTTAGACCAAAAAGGTCCTGATACCATTTCAATTGTGGCAAAACGCATAGAAGATGTACCAGGAACTCATATTGTGTCATATGACTCAACCGTTGATACTATTGAAATTAAACATACAGCAAAAAGCAGAGAAGGTTTTGCCTTGGGTGCTGTCATTGCAGCCGAATGGATTGTTGGCAAAACAGGAATTTTTACAATGAAAGACGTGTTAAATATAGGTTAATGCCTTTTATTTGTGTAACAATAAAGAATTTAGAATAACAAACTAACAAAATAGTAAAGTTATGACTTGGACAGAATGGTTTATCGTTTTTATAATAATTCAAGTAATTCACGGACTTGGTACTTGGAAACTCTACATAAAAGCAGGACATAAAGCTTGGGAAGCGTTTGTCCCTGTTTATAATGCTATAGTTTTAATGAAAATTATCAATCGTTCACCATGGTGGACTATTTTATTATTTCTGCCAATTATAAACCTCATCATGTTTCCTGTAATTTGGGTTGAAACAGCTAGAAGCTTTGGAAAAAATACTTATACAGATACTATTCTCTCAGTAGTCACCTTAGGATTTTATAACTACTATCTCAATTATATGGTCGATGTTGAGCATGTTAAAGATAGAAGTGGCAACCCAAAATCGTCTTCTGGCGAATGGGTTAACTCCATTTTATTTGCTGTGGTTGCAGCTACTTTAGTGCATACTTATTTCATGCAACCTTATGTCATTCCGTCGTCATCATTAGAAAAATCATTGTTAGTTGGAGATTTCTTATTGGTAAGCAAATACAATTATGGAGCGAGAGTTCCAATGACAGTTGTTGCAGCTCCAATGGTACATGATACACTGCCAAAATTGAAGAAAAAATCGTATTTGTTTAACGATGATTATACAAAACGAAAAACCTCTTGGTTAAACAAACTGCAATTGCCTTACATGAGATTACCTGGTTTTGAAAAGATTGACAGAAATGAAATTGTCGTCTTTAATCAACCTGCTGATACCTTGTTGGACATGAATAACTTTCGTCCAGACAGAAACTACTACAAACCTATTGACAAAAAAACCAACTTGGTAAAGCGTTGTGTTGGTGTTGCAGGTGATTCTTTAGAAATTCGTAATGGTTATGTGTATATCAATGGAGAGAAAAACGAACTTCCCGATAGAGCAGAACTTCAATTTAGTTATGAAGTTATTTTAAAAGAAGGCAAAGGTTTTGATAGAACCATAGTGGACCAACTTTACAAAAGATATGACATTACTGATGGCATTTATAGTCCTGATGGTAAAAGGATAATTATTCCTGCTGCCTCAGATAAAGCAATTGCTATGTTTAAAAACCATCCAAGTGTTGAAAATATTGTGAGATATGCTTCTACAGAAGGCGAACGTGACCCAAGTATATTTCCACACAATCCTAATTACAATTGGAACAATGACTTTTTTGGTCCTTTATACATTCCTGAAGCAGGGAAAACAATAGAATTAAACTCCAAAGTATGGCCTCTTTACAAACGTGTCATTTCTGAGTATGAGAGAAACGATGTGAGAGTTGAAGGCGATAATATTTACATCAATGGTGAATTGGCAACCAATTACACTTTTAAACAGGATTATTATTGGATGATGGGAGACAACAGAAATAACTCCTTAGATGCTCGTGCTTGGGGCTTTGTGCCTTTTGATCACGTGGTTGGAAAACCTGTGTTCATCTGGATGAGTATTGACAATTTTAACGCTGGTATAAAAAATTGGAGATTCAGAACAGAGAGAATTTTCACAACTGTTAGTGGAAATGGTGAACGTGTTTCTTACTTAATTCCATTTCTAGTTGTGTTATTTGGATGGATCGGTTTTAGCAAATGGCGTAAACGTAAAAAAGCAAAAAGTTAAGTCGTAAAGCTGTTAAGTCGTTTAGTTGAAAAACGATAAACAACTCAACAACAAACAACTGAACAAATGAACGTTTTACTTCATCCAACTTATTTTCCTAGTATTTCACATTGCATTTCCATAGTAAAGGCAAATAAACTCGTGTTTGAAGTTAACGATTCATATCAAAAGCAAACCTACAGAAACCGAACCAATATATATGCTGCCAACGGAAAATTGTCATTAACCGTTCCTGTGGTTTTTTCTCAGAAAAATAGACAACTGTATCGCGATATTAAAATTCATAATGATGAAAAATGGCAAGCCTTACATTGGAAATC
>Ga0098073_1000450_pt1 | contig 14214 bp, 9 predicted proteins | sample 31_taG_FD_75060 | JGI IMG/M metagenome (GOLD analysis project Ga0098073, IMG submission 75060) | Marine viral communities from the Gulf of Mexico - 31_GoM_OMZ_CsCl metaG | ecosystem: Environmental > Aquatic > Marine > Oceanic | place: Gulf of Mexico | collected 2015-07-12
CACTTTTAAAAAGTATCTAATTGGCAAAGATCAATTTCTGAATGAATCTTTTAAATATGATGCTTTAAAAGAAGAATCGAATCATATCCAATATAAAAACATAGAAGCTTCAAATATCATTTTTGCTGAAGGTTTTGGACTAAAACGAAACCCGTTTTTCAACCATTTACCTTTAAATGGAACTAAGGGCGAGTTGATAACCATTCATGCTCCAGATTTAAAAATTGATTATGTATTAAAATCGAGTGTATTTTTAATTCCACAAGGAGACGATTTATATACTGTTGGCGCAACTTATGAATGGACTGATAAAACCAATAAAACAACTCAAAAAGGAAAAGACGAATTACTCAAAAAGTTGAAAACCTTCCTAAAATGTGAATTTCAAGTTGTAGATCAGGTTGCTGGAATTCGTCCTACAGTCATAGATAGGAGACCTTTAGTTGGGCAACATTCAAAGCAAAAAAGGATGTTTGTTCTAAACGGTTTAGGAACTCGTGGTGTTATGATTGCACCATATGTCGCTCAAAAATTATTTGATTTTATAGTACACAACCTAAAGTTAGATGATGAAATAAACATAACAAGATTTTATAATTAATTCGTTTTTTTAGCTAAACTCTTGTCATAATTCATAAACATATTAATCCAAATATTTCTAGATAGTCTTATAATTACAGGTAAAAACACAACAAGCGTAGCGATGATGCTTATAAAGGTTACGTTTCTATTGGCGCCTAAAAAGAGATAAGAAATTACAAAAGCAGCAACAGCAAATGCAATACCAACAGCATAGCTCACATACATGGCTCCATAAAAAAAGGATGGCTCCATTTTATATTTAGTGTGGCAATTAGAGCAATGTTCATGCATTTTTAAAGTCTCAGAAAAAACATAAGCATTCTTGTTTATATACATACTTTCTTCATGACATTTCGGACAAGATCCAGTTAAAATACTATATATTTTATTTCCTTTTTTTAACATCTGTTTTATGCTATTTTTGCAACCTATTAATTTTTACAAATTTAAACTTTTAAAAAGTTTGAGCGTGTAACCTTAGTCACAAAAATGTTAAATATTCATAAGCTGTCTATAGCCTTTCAGGGCGATTATTTATTCGAAAACATATCCTTTAGACTCAAAGGAGGAGATCGTGTTGGTTTGATTGGAAAAAATGGAGCAGGAAAATCTACATTGTTAAAGATAATCGCCGGAGAGTTAGAGTATGATTCAGGGCAAGTAGCAGAAGAAAAAAATCTCAAACTTGGGTTTTTAAAACAAGATATCGACTTTGTTTATGGAAGAACTATTTTAGAAGAGGCTTATGAAGCTTTTACTGAAATTAAACAACTTGAGGCTAGGCTTGAAGACATAAACACGCAATTGGCTGAACGTACAGATTATGAAAGTGAAGGTTACCATCAATTGATGGTTGATTTAAATGATGTTCAACATCAATATGAAATCCTTGGAGGTTATAATTATCAAGGCGAAACAGAAAAAATTCTTCAAGGTTTAGGTTTTCAACGCGAAGATTTTGAAAAACTTACCGATACCTTTTCTGGTGGTTGGAGAATGCGTATAGAACTTGCAAAGCTCCTTCTTCAGAATAATGATATTTTATTACTAGATGAGCCAACGAACCACTTGGATATTGAATCTATCATTTGGCTGGAATCTTTTTTGAAAAGTTATGCAGGAGCCGTTGTAATTGTGTCGCACGATAAGATGTTTTTAGACAATGTAACCAACAGAACTATTGAAATTTCTTTGGGTAAAATCTATGATTATCCTAAGCCATATTCAAAATATTTAGTACTTCGCGAAGAGATGAAAACCTTGCAGTTAGCATCTCAAAAAAATCAGCAAAAGCAAATTGAGCAAACTGAGAAGCTCATCGAGAAGTTTCGTGCCAAAGCTTCCAAAGCAACCATGGCTCAATCGCTTATTAAAAAATTGGATAAAATAGATAGAATAGAAGTTGATGAAGATGACAATAGTGTAATGGCTGTGAACTTCCCTGTATCTGTTGTTCCTGGGAAAGTGGTGATTGAAACTCATAAAGTTTCGAAAAACTATGATAAGCTTCAAGTCTTACAAAATGTGAATTTGCAGGTTGAACGTGATAGTAAAATAGCCTTTGTTGGGCAAAATGGACAAGGAAAATCTACTCTTGCCAAAATAATTGTTGGTGAGCTTAAGCATGACGGGAATGTTAAGCTTGGCCATAATGTTCAAATTGGTTATTTCGCCCAAAATCAGGCGGAATATTTAGATGGTAGCAAAACCGTTTTAGATACAATGATTGATGCTGCCAATGAGACCAACCGCTCAAAAGTACGTGATATTTTAGGGTCATTTTTATTTCGAGGTGAGGAGGTAGATAAATATGTAAGAGTGCTTTCGGGAGGAGAACGTAACCGATTGGCTTTAGCAAAATTGTTGTTACAACCACTTAATGTGTTGGTTATGGATGAGCCAACAAATCACTTGGATATAAAATCTAAAAACGTGCTTAAAGAGGCACTTATTAAGTTTTCAGGAACCTTAATTTTAGTGTCGCACGATAGAGATTTTCTGCAAGGACTGACCAATAAGGTATACGAATTCAAAAACAAACATATTAAAGAATATTTAGGAGATATTGATTTCTTTTTAGAACAACGAAATTTAGAAAACTTACGTGAGGCTGAAAAACGTGATGTTGTAAAAACTACCGAAACTAAATCGGATAGCAAGCAATCTTACGAAGAGCAGAAAAAATTAAAATCGTTGAATAATAAATTAAGCAATGTTGAGGCTAAAATTCAACAGCTTGAAAAGGAAATAAAAACTATTGATGTAGAGCTTCAAGCCAATTATGATGCTGTAGTTTCTGACCCGAATTTCTTTGAAAAGTATCAAGCTAAAAAAGACAAATTAGAAAAGTTAATGATCGATTGGGAAGTCACACAGGAGGAATTGGAAAAATTATCCTAAGGCCTCATTTCTTTTAAGGTTTTTTTAACTTCATAGTATTTTCTTATAGATAACTTTGTACATTAACACACCATCAAAAATAAATTAATGAGAAAATTAATACTCTCAATTCTTGGAGTAGTTATTATTGCTGCATCCATTTATTTTGCCTTTAAAATTGTAGGTAGCAAAAACAAAATACGTCCAGTTCCTTTAAAAGTTGTTAAAACGGTATTTGTAGACACAGTTAAGAATACAACTATTCCTATTGTAATCCCAGCCAATGGAAGACTCAAAGCTAAACGACGAGTAGAATTATTTTCAGAGGTTCAAGGTGTTTTTAATTCAGGCGCGATGCTTTTTAAGCCTGGGCAAGTGTATAAAAGAGGACAAACTCTTATTAGAATTAACTCTTCAGAGTATTATGCAAGTGTGCAATCAGCAAAGAGTAATTTGTATAACACTATAGCAGCTATAATGCCAGATTTAAGGTTAGATTTTCCCGAGGTATTTCTAAAGTGGCAAACCTATCTTAATAATTTTGATTTGACAAAAAGCACCCCTGAATTGCCAAAAATGACTTCGGAAAAAGAAAATTATTTTATAACTGGAAGAGGAATTGTATCTAGTTATTACAATGTAAAAAATTTAGAACAACGATTGTCTAAGTACAACATTTCTGCTCCTTTCAATGGTATTCTTACACAGGCATTAGTCACTGAAGGTACTTTAATTAGAAATGGGCAAAAGCTTGGAGAGTTTATTGATCCTTCAATATATGAGATGGAAGTTGCTATCAGTAAGTCTTATGTTTCGTTATTAAAAGTAGGTGAGAAAGTTAATCTAAGTAACTTAGAAAAAACGGGAACTTATAGTGGAACTGTTTCTAGAATAAATGGAAGTATTGATCCAACAACCCAAACAGTAACTGCGTATATAGAAGTTAAGAACGATGCATTAAAAGAAGGTATGTATCTAGAAGCCCAAGTAAATGTAAAACAAGAAGATAATGCTATAGAAATTAATAGAAATTTACTTCTCGAAAATAACGAAATCTTCGTGGTTAGAGATAGCTTGTTAGATGTCATTCCTGTTAAGCCAATATATTTTAGTGATACTAAAGTAGTTTTAAAAGATGTCCCTGATGGAGCAATTATTTTATCACGCCCACTTCAAGGTGCATTTGTAGGATTATTAGTTAAAAAGTATACCGAAAACAAATCTAATTAAGGCAATTAAATTTTAATCTCATGAGAAAACTAATTGCTTATTTCATAAAGTACCATGTCGCAGTTAACGTTTTTATTTTAGCTTTTTTTGCTTTTGGTATTATGGGAGTGATGTCTTTGAAGTCGTCATTTTTTCCGCTTGTACGATCTAGCATTATTACTATAAATGTAACCTATCCAGGAGCATCACCTCAAGAAGTGGAAGAAGGAATTATACTTCAAATTGAAGATAATTTAAAAGGCCTTCGAGGTATTGAACGAGTAACATCAACATCTAGAGAAAATAGCGGTATTATAACTATTGAAACTCCTAAAGAAGCTGATATAGATTTTGTTTTACTTGAAGTTAAGAATGCTGTTGATAGGGTACCATCTTTCCCAACAGGTATGGAGCCTTTGGTCGTTGCCAAACAGGAAGCGGTTCGGCCTACTATTTCATTTGCAATAAGTGGAGAAGATATTTCATTAAAAGCACTGAAACAAATTGGAAGGCAAATAGAAAATGATTTACGTGGTATAGAAGGAATATCTCAAATTCAAGTTGATGGTTATCCATCTGAAGAGATTGAAATAGCAGTTAATGAAATGAGTTTATTGGCTTATGATTTAACCTTTAATGATGTAGCTGTAGCTGTTTCTACTTCAAATATATTAGTAACTGGTGGAAATATTAAAACTAGTGCTGAAGAGTATTTAATAAGAGCTAATAACAGGTCTTATTATGGTAATGAATTATCAAACATTATAATCAGAGCCAATCCTGATGGTAGAACCATTCGTTTAAAGGATGTGGCAGTCATTAGAGATCGTTTTGCTGAATCTCCAAGAGCTTCCTATTTTAATGAAGAATTAACAGTTAATGTTACTGTAACAAGTACAAATACTGAAGATTTAATCTCATCAGCAGATAAGGTAAAGGAATATATCTCAGATTTTAATTTTAAAAATACCAATATACAGCTTGATGTTATTAGTGATCAATCAGTATCCTTAAAGCAAAGGACTCAACTCCTAGTTGAAAATGCCATAATGGGAGTTTTTTTAGTGCTTATATTTTTGTCGTTATTTCTAAATACTAGATTGGCATTTTGGGTAGCATTTGGCTTGCCAATTTCGTTTTTAGGTATGTTTATTTTTGCAAGCGATTTTGGTGTAACTGTTAACATTTTGTCCTTATTTGGAATGATTATCGTTATCGGAATTTTGGTTGATGATGGCATTGTAATTGCCGAGAACATTTATCAGCATTATGAGATGGGTAAATCACCTGAACAAGCTGCTATTGATGGTACTATGGAAGTAATACCTCCTGTAGTATCAGCAATCATAACAACATTACTTGCGTTTTCTACCTTCTTGTTTTTAGAAAGTAGAATAGGCGAGTTTTTTGCAGAAGTTTCTATAGTAGTTATGTTAACCCTTGCAGTGTCGTTAATTGAAGCACTCATCATATTACCTGCGCATTTAGCTCACTCAAAAGCTTTAAGGAGAAATAAGGAAGAGCATCCAAAATCCAATCTAAAAAAATTCTTTGCTAAAATGCGTGTAATCAATGTTTTTGGCGATAAAATCATGTCTTATTGTAGAGACAAAATGTACATGCCAGTCCTACGCTTTGTTTTAAAGTACAAAATGTTGGCTATGGGAATTTTTCTTGGCACACTAATTCTAACCTTTGGTGCTATAGGTGGAGGAATTATTGGTGTGACATTATTTCCTACTACAGCAAGCGATACAGTTTCGGTTGAATTGGACATGCCAAATGGGACTAACGAAAAAATTACGGATTCTATTATATCACTAATCGAAGAAAAGTCATTTATTGTTAATCAAGAGTTTACTGAAAAGTATCTGAAAGGAACTAATAAAGTCCTTTTTATGAATACCATTAGGTCAATCAATAGTGCCTCTAGTGCTAGATTAACAATTAATATGCTCCCAGGAGAAGAACGTCCAGATGCTATTAACTCTTCATTAGTGTCTAATAGATTAAGAGAATTGGTTGGACCTATTATTGGTGTTGAACGCTTGATTTATGGTTCTGGTAGAGGTTTCGGAGGTAGTCCAGTTTCGGTTTCTCTCTTAGGTAATAATATCGAAGAACTCAAAGCTGTTAAAAACGAACTTAAAGGAGTTTTAGAATCAAATCCATTGTTAAAGGATATTGAAGATAATGATCCTGTTGGAATAAAAGAAATTAGAATAGAATTAAAAGAAAGTGCGTATTTATTAGGATTGGATTTAAGAGCCGTTATGACCCAGGTAAGGTCTGCTTTTTTTGGAGCCCAAGCTCAGCGTTTTCAACGTGGCCAAGATGAAATTAGAGTTTGGGTGCGTTATGACAAAGAAAATAGAACCTCAATTAATGATTTGGACGAAATGCGAATTCAAACTCCAAGTGGCGAACGTGTTACATTAAAAGATATTGCAAGTTATACTATTATAAGAGGAGATGTTGCCATAAATCATTTGGAAGGAAGACGTGAAATTCGTGTATCTTCCGATTTAAAAGATCCAACAGGAAGTGCAACAGATATTTTAGCAGATCTCAGATCTAATGTTTTACCAGAAATACTATCAAAATACCCAACAGTCTCAACATCTTTTGAAGGACAAGATAGAGAGTTTAATAAGCTTTCAAATTCACTTAAGAAAACGGGAACTATAGTATTACTATTAATTTATATAACCATAGCCTTTACATTTAGGAGTTATAGCCAGCCTTTAATTTTATTGTTGCTAGTACCATTTAGCTTAATAGCTGTTGCTTGGGGACATTGGTTATTTGATTTTAGAATTAATGTAATATCATTGCTAGGTATTATAGCACTTATTGGTATTATGGTAAATGATGGACTTGTGCTTATAGGTAAGTTTAATACTAATTTGAGATCAGGTTTAAAATTTGATGATGCTCTTATTAGTGCTGGAAAATCTCGTTTTAGAGCTATATTTTTGACATCTTTAACTACAATAGCAGGGTTAGCACCTTTGCTATTAGAAAAAAGTAGACAAGCTCAATTTTTAAAGCCTATGGCTGTTGCCATATCATTTGGTATTGGATTTGCGACACTATTAACACTCTTGATTTTACCAATATTTTTATCATTTAGTAATACATTGAAAGTCAAAATAAAGTGGCTTGCATCAGGAAATCATGTTACTAAAGAAGAAGTTGAACGTGCTATAAAAGAACAACATGAAGAAAAATAAGTTTAATTTTAAAATACTATTTGTTGTAGTTGCTTTTTCAATCCATGTTCAAGCGCAAAAAGTACTATCAACACAAGAAGCTGTTAGTTTGGCTTTAGAGAACAACTATGGTATTAAAATGGCTAATAATACTGTTGAAATTGCCGATAACAATGCGAATATTCTGAATTCTGGATTTTTGCCAACAATAACTGGTAACAGCGGAGCTAGCTACAATTTAGATAATACAGAAGCAGTATTTTCGAACGGAAATGTTACCAATCTTAATGGCGCAGAGAGCTCAAGGTTTAATGCTTCTGTTAATTTAAATTATACCCTTTTTGATGGTTTAGGTAGGCGTTACAACTATAAGCGCTTAAAAGAACAAAAACAGTTAACTGAGCTCGAAGCTAGAGAGACCATTGAAAATACCATGTTGCAATTGTTTACTGTCTATTACAATGTGGCACAATTATCACAAAATATTGAAGCTGTAGAACAAACTTTAAGGATTTCTAAAGATCGTTTAACACGAGCAGAGTATCAGTTTGATTATGGACAAAGCACTAAACTTGGTGTTTTAAATGCTCAAGTAGATATTAATAATGATAGTATAAATTACATTAACATACGTCAACAACTAAAAAGCGCTAAGCGTGATTTAAATGTCATCTTAGGAAACTCTGTTGCAAATAGCTTTGAAGTAGATACTTTAATAAATTTTGTTATAAATTTCAACAAGGAAGATTTATTGAACAAAGTTAAGGCAAATAATGTGGCTTTATTACAAGTTGAGAAAAACCTCATTATTAATGAATACGATATAAAATCATGGAAATCTGATTACCTTCCAACATTAGGCTTAACAGGTACTTATGGATGGAATAAAAACAATAATAATGCAGCGTCGTTTTTGGAAACATCTACCAATACTGGGCTTTCTGGTGGACTTAATTTAAGCTGGAATTTGTTTGATGGTGGTGGGACCTTAACACGTGTGAAAAATGCAAAAATTAGTTTAGAAAATCAAAAGCTTCAAAAAGAGCAAATCGTTATTAACATTGAACGCGATTTTGAAAATGCTTGGGATGATTATCAAAATAAGCTTACTATTTTTAACGTTCAGGAACAAAATATCATTACTTCAAAAAATAATTTTGATCGCACACAAGAAAAATTTAAACTGGGTCAGGCTTCGTCTATAGAATTTAGAGAAGCTCAATTGAATCTTTTAAATACAGAATTGAGTAGAAATCAAGCGAAATACGATGCTAAGCTAGCGGAGCTTTTTGTACTACAATTAAGTGGCGAGTTACTCAATTTAGAGTTTTAAATTTTTATAGTGAAAGAGCATTATTTTCAATGTCCTTATTGCTGGGAAACTATTTCTATGTTGTTGGATATTTCCCTTAATAATCAGTCTTATATTGAAGATTGCGAGGTCTGTTGTCATCCAATTCGTGTAAAATTTCAAATTGAAAACGACTCGATAATTCAATTTGAAGCCTTAAATATGGAACAATAAGGCTATAATCCGACAAACAACAGCATTAAAAGTAAACAAATTCCTACAAGAATGTATTTCATCGAATATAATTGGTAGTTTGTCCGATTGCCACTATATTCGTAATTAGATTATTGCCCTCATTTAAAATCTACTATTATGAAAACTATGAAACTTACTTTAGCATTATGTCTTTTCTCAGTATTTGCATTCGCTAATATTACTACACAAGAAAAAGATGCATTGGTCGCTATTTACAATGCAACTCAAGGGGATAACTGGACTCAAAGTTGGGACCTAAACGCAGATGTTACTGCATGGCAAGGCTTAACGATAAAAGATAATAAAGTTGTCGCTATCGATTTAAGTTTTAATAATTTAGTTGGTACATTACCAGAAGAATTAGGTAATTTAACCAATCTTGAATCGTTAAACTTATTTAGAAATAGAATTACTGGAGCAATTCCTTCAACTATTGGAAATTTAAAGCAATTGAAAGTTTTAAATATTGCTTTCAATAAGTTAGATGGAAAATTACCTGATACCATTGGCAACATTGAAAACTTGGTAACCTTAGAGTTGTTCATGAATAGAATTGAAGGTGCAATTCCAACGTCAATTGGTAAACTTTCAAAACTTGAAAAGCTAGAAATGTTTAGTAATGACTTAAGTGGGAATATACCTAATCAGATAGGTGATTTAAAAAACTTAAAAGAAATTTATTTAAGCAGTAATGACTTTACTGGAAAAATTCCAAGTACTATTAAAAACTTGAGTAATTTAGAAAAGTTAAGTTTATTTGATAATAAATTGTTTGGTGCAATTCCTGCCAGTATTGGCAATTTAGTAAAGCTAGAAGAGCTTATTCTTTCAGATAATTTATTGTATGGTAATGTGCCATCAGAATTGGCCAAACTTACCAATATTAAAGTTTTGATGCTTAACAATAATCAAATAAAAGGCGACTTTGCAAATTTGCGAGAAAAGTTACCAAATGGTGTTCAGTTTGAGTTCAGAAACTTAGATGAAATGAAAAACACATCCTTGGCCACAAACGACGATTAACATAGACATAATAATTATATTTTAAATCAATGCTATTTCAAAACTGAAATAGCATTTTTTTATAATAACATATTGATAAATCTAAAAAGGGTTGTATATTTGCAGTCCAAAATGATGATATCGGTATTATGAACCGAAAGTTAAAAGCTAAGAAAATCATTTGGAAATTAAATCGCGGGATAGAGCAGTAGGTAGCTCGTCGGGCTCATAACCCGAAGGTCACTGGTTCGAGTCCAGTTCCCGCTACATCGAAAGCCTTCTGATTTTAAGAAGGCTTTTATTTTTCCTTGGATATAAATTTAACTAACTGACAAATTATCCCTATGTGTTCTTGATTCAAGATGATATAAATCATTTTTTTGTAGGAGATTTATAATTAAGTTAATCCATTATACATACTAAAGAATTAATGATTTAAAAATGTTAATCATGAAGAAATCAAGATTTTTAGTTTTTATTAGTATTGCAATAATATTGATAAGTTGTAACCTTGAGAAAAAAAACAATTCAGAATCAAAAGAGAATTACCCTCTTCCAATTACAGAAGAATATTCGAAAGTAAAATCATGGACAAGATTTGATAGACCAGAATTTGGAAAATTGTATGATTACTACTTAAAAGAGCCAAAGATTGTTCAGAATATTCCATGCAAAGGGCGGTTCACCGTAGATAGTTCAGGGGAACTTTATGGGTTTGTATTATCAGAAGATTACTTATTTCATGGAAACATGATTCCCAAAGGTAGTCGCTATGAGGGAAGGGTTCACAATAACAAAAGAAATGGGTATATGATATACTTATCAAAGGATACGGAAATTCAGGGACTAATGGTGAGAAGTAAAGGTAAAGCATTAGAGGATTACAAACCCGACTTTTATAATAATAACATGCTAAGGGGATTCAAACTTGTTAGCGATACAGAAATTGACGGTGTTCCATGCAAAGGCGGAAAGAAAGATTACGTCATATTATATTCTAATGGGAAATTAGGTGAGTGTACCTTATCAAAAAATTTTGTTTCAGATGATAAAGTATTTCTGGCTGAGACCAGAATAATGATAAATAAGGAAGGAAAAGTATATAAGAAAGACAGTTCTCCTTTTAAAATTGATTTTTACATGAATCTTGATGAATAATAAAATTAGGTTGAATAACTATATTCAACCACTTTTAAAAAATCATTCAACAATTCATTTAGGTTAGATATTTCAATGTTACCCGCTACAAAGAAAACCAGTTGTTCTCACAACTGGTTTTTTTATACCTGATTGCCAAGAGCTTGCTCAATTGTTTTATTTGTGCAAGTTTCCCCTAATCTGGTCCGATGCGTCCACGGGTTATCGGGACGAATCAATCCAGTTCCCGCTACTTGACAAGAAGCTTTACAGAAATGTGAGGGTTTTTTATTTGACCGAATAACTTGGCCAAACCAAGTTTTTATTTAAACAAATGAGTTAGTGTTAGGTGTTGGTGATATGATTTTTTTTCTAAAATTAGTTTTTTTTATTTTTGAAGAAATAATTGTTAAATGAAACCAATTTTACTACTACTACTACTATTTACAGTTCCGATATTAGCATTTGGACAAAATGAGAAGGTAACAAATCTTAATGATGTGTTCCTCAAGGATTCATTATTATTTAACCGGAGAGACTCCAACTTGGTTAATGGGAAAGTTGTTGGATATCATGGAGATGGTAAACTGCATATGTCTTTTTATGTTGAGAATGGTAAGCTAAATGGGAATCTTAAACGTTGGAATAATAAAGGAGGTTTGGCAAATGATGTGTTTTATAAAAATAATTTAATGAATGGGCATTTTAAATCTTGGAATGATAATGGAGATTTAATAGAAGAAGGTCAATACCTAGATAATAAAAAGGTTGGGATGTGGAAGAAGTGGACAGAATTATATGGCCAACTGGCGTATAAAGAAGAAGGTTTATATAATAATAATAAGAAGGAAGGAGTTTGGAAGAATTGGTTATTGGGAGAACAAGGAGAACAACTTAATGAAGAGTCATTTTATAAAAATGACAAATTGAATGGTTTATATAAGTTATACTATGAATATGAAAATGGGCAAATAAGAGAAGAGGGGCAATACAAAGAAGGTGAAAGAGATGGCATATGGAAGGAATGGTACCCAGACGGTAATATTCGCTTAAAAGAAATATACAGGGAAGGTAAACGGGATGGCTTATCCATATTGTGGTACCGAAATGGTAAGAAACTAGAAGAGGTCTTATACAAAAACAACAAAATGGAAGGACTATTTCAAAGCTGGGATGAAGACGGATATTTAAAAGAAGAGGGGCAATACAAAGAAGGTGAAAAGGATGGGATATGGAAGGAATTGTACCCAGACGGTAATGTCTATTTACAAGCAATATATAGAGAAGGTAAACAAGATGGCTTATTTATATTGCGGCACCGAAATGGTCTCTTGAGTGAAGAGAGGACTTACAAAGAAGGAATAATAGATGGTCTTGCTAAGAGGTGGGATGAAAACGGTCAAACGCTTGAAGAGACATTATACAAAAAAGGTGAAATAGATGGATTGTCTAGACATTGGCATAATAATGGTAAGCTGTCGGCAGAACAAATGTATACAGATGGAAAAATGGATGGTGTGTGGAAGAGTTGGTATTATAATGGTCAGCTCGGGTCAGAGCGTATATATAAAAAAGGCAAAATGGATGGCGTGTGGAAGCATTGGTATCATAATGGTCAACTTCAAAGCAAACAAAATTACCGAGAGGGCACTTCCATTGGTCAATGGGAATATTATGATGAAAACGGGAAATTAATTAAAACAGAAAATTACCATAACTAACTATTAAAACGATATCTTCTACAAGTTTGTAAATTTTTCATTTCTGCTTGCCATGGTATTTTAGAATTCAAGAACTTTTATAAAGTCAGTTATAAACTCATTTAGGTTCGATAATTCAAACCTTTCCGCTACAAAGAAAACCAGTTGTGAAAACAACTGGTTTTTTTGTTATAAGGTGTTATAAGCTTAAAAAACAGTATTTACGTTGTATTTCGCCATTATTTCTTAAATTGGAGTGGCTTAACAAAATAAACTACTACAGTACCTGCCCTAAGTATAATTAATTAATTAAAATTATTCAGCATGAAACAACTCTTAATAACAATTATTCTGACGTTGTCTTTTGTTTGTCAAGGACAATCAAATAGTTATAAAGATTTTGACTATAATGATATTATAGAATTAAAGGGGTTGTTTTATTTAAAATCAGATACAACCTTGGTAACTGGAAGAATAATCCGTTACAATAAGAAAAAAGAAGCTAAACGTTATGTTTTTATTACAAATGGCAAACCCAATAATTTAGGGTGGATCCAATTTAACAGTAAATATGAAGCTCCTAAAGAATCGGCATTAGGTTCTGTTTTAACTGGTGCTGCCTTAGTAACTGCAACTGTTTTGGCAGTATCAAATAATGATCCTGAAGTTCCCATTCGAAATATGAATAATCAAAATTCTGTAAATGGCTACTTCAATGAACAAAAGGATAATTCAAGTATTGCATATCGTGAAATGTCCGAGCGAAATAAAATTTCTGAAGATCTTAACAATAATAAAGAAGAAAGTAGGGACCACTTGGATATAATAAGCAATATTGATTTGTTAGAAACAAAAGGAAATTATATTGATGAGAAAAAAGATGGCATTTGGGAGACTTTTTATGCTAATGGAAAGCTAAAGAGTAAAGGAGTTTATATTATGGATAATAAAGATGGTCTTTGGGTTGAATACGATGAAGATGGAAAGTTAGAAAAAGAAGTAGTATATAAAATGGGAAAAAAGGAAGGCCTAATGAAAGTATTTCAAAAGAATAACCTAATAAAGGCTAAAGTAAATTATAAGAACGGTAGGGAGGATGGAGATGGTATATATTATGATGATAACGGCCAAATTGAAATGAAGATAAATTATAAAGAAGGAAAAATAGATGGTTCGTTAGAGCATTATAAAAATGGTCAGTTAGTGAAAATAGAATTTTGGAAAGATGGGGTGCTTATTAGTAATTAGAATTATTCCAAATTAATCTTAATTCTGCTTACTTAGTTTAACAAGCCATTTTAGCTGTTTTTTTGATTATTAAATTAGACGTCTATCAAACTTTTTAAAAAATAAGAAGGGTATTTATATTTTATATAATTTTTACACACCTAAATGTTAACTTGTTATATAAATTAAGAATTAAAATAAAATGAAAAAGCAACCAGGA
>Ga0098073_1000451_pt1 | contig 14212 bp, 11 predicted proteins | sample 31_taG_FD_75060 | JGI IMG/M metagenome (GOLD analysis project Ga0098073, IMG submission 75060) | Marine viral communities from the Gulf of Mexico - 31_GoM_OMZ_CsCl metaG | ecosystem: Environmental > Aquatic > Marine > Oceanic | place: Gulf of Mexico | collected 2015-07-12
AACTGTATTGTCGATTGCCAAACTCACTTCAATATGGAATTGAGTTTCTTTTAACTCAGTAGCATCAAAAATGTCATTGCTGTAATTGTAGAAAGCAAGAGCAACTTCGTTATTTGCTAATTCATCTGGAGCTCCTTTTGTTCTTCCATTGAGGAATTCTTCTTCATGCTCTTTAGCTCGCTTCAGATACTCCGCTTCATCAATTCGTTTTTGATGATAGTCTGCAATGGTTTCTTTGATGAGGTCAGCAAGCTTTTTGAAGTAAATTGGGTCTTCCTCCATCTTCACGTTGATGGCTTTTACTGTTCTACTGGCAATATGGTCAGCTTTTGCAGCTTTGCCCACTAATTTTTCAACCTCTGCATCTCTCTCGGCTTTATCAAAAATATTGACTAACTCAGTGATTTTCATGATTTCACCTTCCGTAGAGATGTGCTTATTGATTAGCTTTTGAATCTGTGGTTCAAACTCTCTATAGGAAATATCATCATTGTATCTTCTGGTAACGTCAACTCTCAGCTTAAGGAAGAACTTCGCATCTTTCTTGTAACTTTCAATCTTTGAATCATCCGTATTATTCACGAATTCCACTGAAGAAAGAGCCATCTTCAACAAACGAGCAAAGACAGTCACCTTCTCATAAAACTTGTTTCGAATATCTTCGGCTGAAAGCAGCTCTTCATAAGTAGTGACCTCAACTTTCTTATCTTTCAACGTCTTGAAAATATCCCAGAGCTCTGAATGCGCTTGTGGCAATTTCTTGATTTCTTCGTTGACATTGGTCATCATTCCTTCCAACTCTTTCGGGTCGAAATCCTTCAATCCATCAGCTCCAGAATAGGTCTCTAGGGCATTATCAAGATTCTCCAAGTTACCGTAGTAGTCAATGATATATCCATAGTCCTTCCCAGGATATACTCGGTTCACTCTGGCAACTGCCTGTAATAAGGTATGCTCTTTAAGCGACCTACACAGGTAAAGTACTGTATTGTTAGGAGCATCAAATCCAGTAAGAAGCTTGGCAACAACAATCAGAATTTCTGGATGCTCTCGCTTTTTAAATTGATTGATTATGCTCTTCTCGTATTGCTTTGTGCTTCCGTATTTGTCAATCATCGCTTCGAAGTAGGCATCCTCTCTTGCTTTTTCTTCATTAACACTATAAAAACCATCTTCAGTTCCTTCACGTTGGTCTGACTGAGTAACAACCACCTCAGAACTAACCATGCCAATTTCATCCAGATACTGCTTATAAAGCAATGCTGCTTTAATCGTTGGAGCTACTAGCTGAGCCTTAGGTTTATACTTGTCATTATGCGTTTGGAAGAAATTCGTGTAGTGTTCACTTATGTCCCAAGCTCTTGCATATACAATCGCTTCAGCTTTGTTCAACTCATTCACAGTATTGAACTTTCGCTTTAGGCGAGCTTTACCATAATCAGAAAGTGGTTCGGCTACTTTGTCAAAGAACCTGTTGATTGGGTCTTCGTTAATCGTGATGAGATTATGACGACCTTCATAAAGTAGTGGAACTACCGCTCCGTCTTCTACAGCATCTTTTACCGTGTATGCTTTCCCAATGTACCCACCAAATTTATCGGCTGTACTCCTTTCACGTTTCATCAATGGTGTTCCTGTGAATGCAATGAAACAAGCATTTGGGAACACTTGCTGCATGTTCACATTGAATGAACCATATTGGGTTCTGTGACCTTCATCGATGAGCACAAAAATATCTGGAGAAGTGAACGGTTGTTTACATTGGTTCACGGCTGCTTCGAACTTGTTGATTATGGTAGTAATCACCGCATCAGAACTATCACCTAATAATTGTGCAAGATGAGAGCCAGTTCTAGCTTGTTTCACTTCAATCTGGCACTTTTTGAATGTATCCGAGATTTGGTCATCCAAGTCAACACGGTCAGTTACCAAAACAATCTTTGGATTGGAGATGTGCTCATTAGTAGCAAGCATTTGTGCCAGCATTACCATTGTGAGTGACTTACCACTTCCTTGCGTATGCCATATTACACCCCCTTTTCTCTTGCCAGTATTGTCCAAATACGAAACTCGCTTATTGGTTTCATTCACGGCAAAGTACTGCTGGTATCTGGCAACTTTCTTGACACCGTCATCATACAAGGTGAAGTTTCGAATAAAGTCCAATAAACGCTCTGGTCGGCACAAACTGTACAACAATTCATCTTGGTGCGTTACTGCTCTTTCTTCTTGTTCCAATCCATCAAAATAGGGCTTGGCATAGCTAAATCCATATTTGAGTTCAGCGAATAATTTGCTTTTCACCTCATCCTTCAATGGAGTGTTTTTGAGTTCTTTCAAATTGCTCCAATAAGCAGTTTCTTCCGCTTGGGATAAGAATAGTTCTTTCCATTTTGCCCAGAACTCTTTGCTTGTACCTGTTGTCGCATAACTACCATCATTGGTAGCTATGCTTAACAACAAGTTTGAATACACATACAATGAGCGTATGCCATCTTTACTAAAGTTTCGGATGTGTTGTTCAACTGCAAGTTCGGTTGGCGTTTTTGTTCCTGTTAATGCTGGACTTTTACACTCAATTATTCCCGTTGGGATACCGTTCACGAACATGACAATATCTGGACGATAGTGTTCTGTTCTTCCAGTGCGCATAACACTGAACTCTTCAGTCACATGGAAAACATTGTTCTCTGGGTGCTCCCAATCGATGTAATGAATAGTATGACTTTTCTTATCTCCATCAATGGATTGCTCAAAAGCTTTGCCCAAAGTGATGAGGTCGTATAGTGCTGCATTAGCAACTATAAATCCGTCAGCGATTGGAAGGTCTTTAATTGCAACAATAGCTGAGTTAATATTTGCATCTGAGAACTCGTAATCCTTTCCCTTTTTATGAATCTTATTGATTTTTTTTAGCTGTTCTCGAAGAATATCATCCAATAAAACATGAGAGGTTTTATCTCCACGTAATTCCAAAGATTTCGATGGAGGTAGATATTCATACCCCATGTTTACCAACAATTGAAGAGCTGGTATCTGAGACACATGGTCTTCTATAAATGACGGAGTACTCATACCTTCACTCGTTTTTGTCCAGTTAATAATTGCTGCATCAAACCTTTTTTCTGTTCTTCTAGAACTAGTAGTTTTGATTCGTAATTGGCGATTTCTTTATCTGCACTTTGAAGAATTTCTGCAATCGCGTCTTGTTCTTCTTTTGTTGGTGGTGCTTGAAATTTTACAATCGAGAAGTCTTTGAATTTGCACATCCAAGTATCACTAACCATGCCTTGTGAGTTTCTGTAAAACTTATGAATCATTTCTTCAAGCTTGAAGAGATAACTAAAGAAAATAGGATTGGCATTTTCGTTGGGTTTTACTATTGTGTAAGCTGGACTAACAATGCCCTCAATTTTCGAAAGAGCACTTCTGCCTTGCCACATTCGCATAGTATTATATCCTATATCTCCATAGCAGATACGTTTGTATTTCGATTTGTCAGAATTAGATGTGTCTTTCTTTTCAGATTGGTCTTGTGGATAAACGCCTTCAATTCCGACCGATAATAGAGGTAGATTGTTGAATCCTGTTTCTTTGCGCTCTTTGAAATACATACCTAGCTTTGCTTCATTCCATTTTCCATCGAATCCATTCAATCGCTTTTTACCTGTTAGCATTTGTTGCATTAGTCCATTTTTACGAGACTTCAGTAGTTTAATTATTTGCTTTGTGTCAGCAATATTGTCATCACAAGCACTTAAAATCTTACTGATTGCATGTTGCTCTTTTAAAGGTGGATAAATCAACGGATATCGCTTCAAATCATTAAGATTTATTCTCTTTTGTGCTGAACCTAAAGCTTCTTGAATTATTCTTCTTTCGAATTGAGGAGAACGAAGGGTTTGTACAATAAAAGTTGTATCCACATTTTTTTTAAATCTTGCAACTGCCAGAGCTCGATTAACATTCCAACCTTTGAAAGAGTTTGGTACAACCAATGTCCTACCAAGAGTTCCCATAACAGAGATTAGCACTTCCCCACCATTAAGTATTGTTCTTTTGTATTGATTGGAAAGTTCTTGTGAGACTTTAATAACTTTATTAATGTCTTTTATACCAGAGTCAGTTAAATCAACTGTTCTGAGCATATGAACTCCCCCGTCAATGTTTTTAGCTGGTTGCAAAATACCATAACCTAGAGAGTTTTTTGACTCAAGCAAATCCCCAAATTTCACGATGTCCCAATCATCAGGAATCCACCCAAGTTTGGTCATTTTGAAACCAACTCTTTTTTCTAATGTTGCTTCCATTTTAATAACCGAGTTCCGTTAGATATTCGTCCATTTGCTTTTCAACTAGAGCAATTCGAGACTTTAATTCTTTGATTTTAGCTTGGGTAGCAGCTATGTCCACTGGCTCTTCCTCTTCGAAGGTATCTACGTATCTTGGGATATTAAGGTTGTAATCGTTTTCCTTGATTTCATCCATTGTAGCGATATGCGAGTACTTTTCAATTTCCTCCCACTTCTGAAAAGTATTGTAGATTTTCTGTACATCTTCCTCTCGCAATCTGTTTTGATTTTTGCCGCTCTCAAACTCATTGCTTGCATCAATGAAAAGGACATCTTTATTGTTTCCTTTGTTCTTGTCAAAAATCAAAATTGCAGCGGGAATACCTGTTCCAAAGAATAAGTTTGCGGGCAAACCTATCACTGCTTTTAAAAGGTTTTCCTTGATAAGCTTCTCACGTATTTTTCCCTCAGAACTACCACGGAACAATACACCATGTGGTAGAACTACTCCAGCACGTCCGTGCTCATTTAGAGTCTCAATCATATGAGAGATGAAAGCATAGTCGCCTTTACTGGCTGGTGGTGTACCACGATGAAAACGATGGTATTTATCCGCTTCAGCATTTTCAGCTCCCCATTTATCAAGGGAGAAGGGAGGATTTGCTACTACTACATCAAACTTCATTAAAGCATCATTCTCCGTAAGCTTGGGATTGTTCAATGTATCTCCCCACTCGATACGAGCATTATCCATTTCGTGTAGGAACATGTTCATTCGAGCTAGGGAATAGGTAGAGCTATTCACCTCTTGTCCATACAAACTCACGTTTGTGCTGCCAACTTCCTTGGCTGCTTTTAAAAGCAAGGAACCAGAGCCGCATGTTGGGTCACAGATTCTGTCACCTTCTTTTGGCTCAACTAATTTGGCAAGCAATTTGGACACTTCCGATGCCGTGTAAAATTCTCCAGCTTTTTTCCCAGCTCCAGCAGCAAAATTTGAGATGAGGTATTCATAAGCATCTCCAATTACATCGTTTCCAACAAGATTGGAAGGACGTAAATCCAACTGATGCAAATCGTTCAATAGGTGACCCAATCTTCTGTTACGGTCTTTTGTTTCTCCAAGATTAGCTTGAGAGTTGAAGTCAATGTTTCGGAACACACCTTCCAGCTTGGTATGGTTAGCTTCTTCGATGTTATCTAAGGCAATGTTGATGATTTCACCGATGTTTTCCTTACCTCTGTTCTCATAGATGTAATCGAACTCACTATTAGCTGGAAGAACAAAACGCTCATGCTTCATTGCACGCTCAATACGTTGCTGGTCACCATTGTACTTCTTCTCGTATTCAGCTTTCTTTTCAGCATTCACATCTGAAATGTATTTCACGAAAAGCATAGTAAGGATGTAGTCTTTGTATTGACCCGCATCTAATGTTCCTCGGAATGTATCACAGGCTTTCCAAACTTGTTTGTTGATAGCTTCTTGAGTTAATTTATTGCTCATTTTAATATTGTTTTTCAGTTTAAAAATGGGAGGCAGCATTACTGCCTCCCGTTGTTATTTATGCTGCTTTGACTTTGCAGAACCAATTTGGGTATGTATCTCCTTTATGTCTATTATTCTCCCACTGTAGCGGTTGAAGGTTGCCGATGAGGTCACTTCCGCCTTTGGATTTGGGGTATATGTGGTCAATCTCCCATCCAAACTGTGAATTCGTATTACCATAATCTGCCCATCTTATCCAAGCTCCACAGGAGTCTTTGCGTTGAACATTAGGATTCACGCCCATTACAATTTGGGCCTTGTTCCATACCGCTCTGATTGTGTCAGAGTCAAAATTTCTATTTATTTTATTCGTGTTAAACATTTCTGCTTATTTTAAAAGTGCTCACATTCACACTAACGTTGGTTGTGAGCAATATACCAGGTCAAATGCGACAACCCATTTTGCATTGTCGCTGAAAAGGCATACTTTTGTTGTGCGAGAACGTTGAAACTCTCAGTTCGGTGACAAGCCACTGATTGCTTCGATGCCTTATTTAAAAGTCTTAGTAGCGACCACTACTCAAGACTTTTTCTTTTTTTGTCTCTGTTCATTTTTGGTTCATTATAAGTTTATCTAATAGTCCTTTCTTCAATTTTTGCTTTGCAGCTAGGAGCTGATTTGTCAATTCAATATCCTCATCAATCAACTTAGCGAACTCTATTATCCTTTTCTGCTCCTCCAAACTTGGTACAGCTATATTGAGCTCTAAAAACTCCTTCTTGGGAATGGATGGCATAGTTCCACCAGTCACCATACTTTTGATTAGATATTGCATCTTGTCAGTATTCAGATAGTAGGCGAGATACTCAGCAATCACCTCATCTGAATTCACACGCATTAAGAAGAAGGCAGAAGAAGGGATACATTCCCCATATTCCTCTTTATAGGCCCATGCAAAATTTCGATTACCCTTGGCTGCTAGGATAACATCATTCTCTCTCAATACGAACTTCATGTTCTTGACATCACGTTCAATATAGGAGTCATTGAATAGGGTAAGTTTTCCAAATTCATCAAAATGACTTACGTTTAGGTACTTAGTCTCCCCGTTTTCGAGAGTTTTAGAGTACTTGCCGTAATGTATGTCAGCTATTTTTGGTAAATTTTTAAGCATTACATTTTTAATTATGACCTCACAAATGTAAATAATTATTTTTAACCTACAAAAAAATAATCAAATTATTTCTTGTGTACTAAATTATTTTTTGTATATTTGTATTGTTCATTCGAACAAACCAAGTGTTCTAACCAGATACTTGTTGAAGTAACCAATGAAATAGAAAGAAGTTGCTCGTTGAGTAGCATTGAATGATTTTGAACTGATGTATCCATCTTTCAGTTTCGATGACTTCAATTTAAATCGAGAAAGAGTTTTCTCGTGAACTTTCTTCTGGCTTTTGCTGGATGGATAGAGGGGGTTCTATTGTTTAATTTTTAGAAATTGAAGATGAGTAAAAAAGACATTGTTGGAGCAATAAATAACTGTAAGTGGCTGACACTTTCGGAACGAAGAATTCTTATTGGATTGTGGTCATTCTGGCTTAAGAGCAAGATGATATATGCAAGGCAAAAATATTTTGCCGAGAACTGGAATGTAGGATACTCTACGGTTAGACGTGGTTTGAAGAGGTTTAGCATTTGGGGTATTGTGGGAATAGAAGAGCGCAAGGGAACATCGAACCTTATAAAGTTTAAATGTGATGAGATTACTCTAATTGGAATACTTGAGAAAGATGAGCCACCCAATGTTTCAAAAGAACAACCTTCCAATACATCTGAACAGTTGGATGATTTAAATGAGCATGCAAATCCTCACAATGAACAGGGAGGGGTGCTACAATTTAGCACACATAATACTGAACTTAATACTAATAAGAATACTGAAGAGAATATTGATTTAGATACAGAAGTAGATACTTACAAGAAAACAGCTGATTTTATAGAAAATTCAATTTCTTACAATGATGAGTTTAACATCGGAGATATAGAATATGCATTGGAGCAAAGTGAGGACATCAATCATCTCCAATTGCTATTCAAGAGGCACAAGGACTCCAACCAGTATGATGCTATCAAGGAATTCCAAATTGCCACAGGCAAGAGGTTGGTGATGCTAAACGGAAGTGCAATAGATGCTTCCAACTACTTCACAGTGTATGATGGTGATACCATTAAAAGGACTGTGCAAATGAAGTTTGACAGGACCAAATTCGTGGTACTGGATACATCCAATTTTAAAGAAATAACATCACATTATGAGTAGTTTATCGTTCCCAAATGCACCTCCATTAGCACGTCAACACAAGGTGCTACAACCAAGAAGTCCATGATTCCAAATCATTTTATAGGATTCAATTAGAGTCCTCCCTTCATTGCAACTAGATTGTTGTGAAGATTACAAAATGTAAACTTTCTCCCAAATAATAAAATTGGGAGGCAATTAGAATAACACGATATCTCAAAGAAAATTTTTTGGGTAAAAATTGACGAAAAAATGGAAAATTTAGATTTCTTATTCGAAATAGGTCCAATCCGTGAAGCTATGATAATCTATCTCAATACGAGATATGAAGAAGCTGCTGATTTGAGCGTAGATAGTATGAAAGCCGAATATAGAAGAATGGAACGTGAAAACGACTTCCATTCATTCTTTGAAGCTGTCCAACTGCAAAACAGAATAGAACACGGAGCTAATTAGATTCCAATTGCTGGATTTTCATTTTGATGGTTTCTACTTCACGTTTGAACCTCATCACAGAAATCTGGCGTTGGATATTCTGCTTCTCCAAGCTGTCATTTGAAACTGATAGCTTGGTTTGAAGCACTTTGATTTTATCATCTATGTCTTGAATGGTCATAATAATAAATATCTAAAACATTGATTTCTCCTGGTTTACAATCTTTTATGGTTTTGAGCCTAAGTCCAGAGTGACTATAAAAGAATTATCCTCGCCACTCGAAAAACAATAAGAGGAATTGAGTGGTGAACGCATATGTTCGAACAAGATGAGAACAAATTATTACTGTCAGAAAGCGAAATAAGAGAAGCCATTTCTGAAAGTGATTTAACAGAAGAAGAACTGCAAGAGATTCAGATGACACTGGATGTGCTTGCTGAGATATTATACAGCAACATTTAATTCACATTGAAATGGATATCAATTACTTTAATCAATTCAGCAGTTATAGGGAGTCAAAACAGGAAAACAAAACTGTTTGGTTATACACAAGAGTAAGTAGCAAAGAGCAGTTTGATACTAATAAGAGTTTAGAAAATCAAACCTCAGCAGCAAATGCATTTGCCTTGGCAAATGATTATCAAATCACAGATACTTTTGGAGGTACATATGAAAGTGCAAAAGGTGATTTTACAAGAAAGGAGTTTCAAAGATTAATTGATGAGGTCAAGAAAAGTAAAAGAAAACCTTTTGCAATTCTAATATATAAAATGTCACGATTCAGTCGTTCTGGTGGACACGCAATTGGACTAGTCACATACTTAACAGATACGCTTGGAGTTCATCTGATAGAAGTTTCAACAGGTAAGAACACGACTACAGAGAGAGGAAAACACGAAGTGCTTGAATCATTACTCTATGCAAAGAAGGAAAATCTTGAAAGATTAGAAATTACTCTACCAGGGATGAAGCGATTTGTCCAAAAGGGGAATTGGCTGGGAACTGCTGCACGTGGATATTCACATTTCGGACCCCGTGTTAAGGACCCTCAATTTTATGCTGCAGAACAGCGAATTGAAATTAATGAAGAAGGTAGAATTTTAAAGCAAGCTTGGCAATGGAAGCTCAAAGGTGAAGCAGATTACCAGATTAAGGAGAAAATGGAAAAGCTTGGACTTAAAATGAGTAAACAGTCCATAAGTGCTATGTGGAGAAATCCTTTCTATTGCGGAATCAACACACATTCATTTCTTGAAGGTAAAGCAGTTAAAGGTAACTGGAAGCCTATTGTGACCCAGAAGGAATTTATGATTCTAAATGAGCGATTGAGAAATAATAGCAATAATGGTTATCAGCAATCCAAAAAGCATGAAGGTCGACCGTTGCAATCAATTTTAACCTGTGATTCATGTGGAGGGAAGATTACAGGTTATAAGGCTAAGAAGCAATATGATTATTACAAATGCCAAAACAAAGAGTGTAAATCAAAAGACATGAATGCATTTGATTCAACGGTTCAAAAAGGATTAAATACTTTGTTTGAAGAGCTATTGCATGGATTTCATGTGAAGGATGAGGTAAAGGAGCTTCTCTTAAAGCAGTTGAGGTTGACTGTTAAACGTATTGAAGGCGATAATTTTAATAATGCCGACCGAATGCAAACTAGGAAGAGTGAGCTTAGCCAGAAACTCAACAAGTTGGAAAGAAACAATGCACTAGGAGATGTTCCTAGTAATATATACATGGAGCTGAAAAATGAAATTACCAGAGAATTATTTCAAATTGAAGAAGAGTTGGAACAAACAATAATTCAAATATCGAACCTCGATAAAAAATTGGGGGATTGTATTTCACTGACTCAAAACATTGATAAAATCTGGACTTCCAGCAATTATGATGATAAGATTAAGCTTCAAAAGTTGATTTTTCCAGCTGGTTTGTCAATAGACCCGAAAAACAGACAATATCGAACCAAAAAAATCAATTCAGTATTTTCATACATTGCAGATGGAAAGCGAGATGCAGAAGGGCAAAAAAAAGACGCATCGAAGAAAAATCTTGATGCGTCTTGCTTAGTAGCGGGGGCCCGACTCGAACGGACGACCTTCGGGTTATGAGCCCGACGAGCTACCAACTGCTCCACCCCGCAATATATCTTTAACAAGTGTTATATTGTCTATTTTTCGCTCAATACTCGTTTGTATTTTCAAATGCGAGTGCAAATATACGTAACTCTTTTGCAATTACAAAGCAAATCTGACAAATTCATCAATTTATTCTTCAAAAATTCTCGTTACTTTTGTTTCACTTGACATTCTACAAGAAATAAAACACGCATTATGAAATATTTCACACTCCTTTTTATCTCTAGCGCAATCTTATTATCAGCATGTTCTGATTCAAATGACGGTCAAACTGCTGCGGAATACGAAAAAGAACATCCTGAAGAAACAGGATTGGCGCCAACTACAACCGATGAAAAAATGGCGGCTATTGATGAACAACAAGATAAAATGCCACAAATAAAAAGCTTGTTGTACACAAAAGAAGATCACACAATGGTAGATGTGACGGCCTATTTAGATGAAAACAATAAAATCGTGAAATTGGTTGATTATTTCCAAGAAGGAAAAACAGGAATGATTCGACAAGTCTATTTTTATTTTAATGATGGAAAATTATTTGCTTCAAAACGAGTTGAAGAAGTTCGTCCGGATGACAAATCTTCCCATTATTCAGAAATTGTGACGTTCTACGATGAAAGTGAAAAAGCACAATCTTCTAAAATACGTACTGCCGATTTTGAAGAAAATTTAGAAATGGAAGTTTTTCAAGCGACAAAAACTGAAAGCATGAGTCCAGCACATTCTTACCAAGTCATCAATCAACAAGGTGAATATGCTGTAACATTTCAAGGATTTGTAAATTCTGGACCATATGATTTTTTAATTGTTGGAGAGAACAAAGCAGATGGATTCACTAGTTCTATTTCTATTCAAGAGCCATCACAAACAATCCTGTATCTCAAGAGTAAAGGGAAAGCAGAATTAGGCAGGCCATTGGTTGTAAGTTTTGAACGATACGTGGATGAACAAGGTTATGAAATGCAAATTTTAACGGATGTGAGTCTTGTTGAAAACAAGAAAAAATAACCGCAAAATTGCCTCAATGTTAATCCGATTAACTTTTCATTAAATCAATTAAATACTATTGTAAGAACCATTTTTCGTACAGACCTTTGCGTCGTCAAAATGAAGGTATGGCCAACTCATTCTGACATTTAAAACACAATTTAACTGTATAAAAAATGAGAAAAATGAAAACAGTAGCAGTAGTGATTAGTATGATTGTTTTAGCTCCATCCATTTTATTCGCTGGAAATGGTGACGATAAAAACAAGAAAGAAAACAAATTAGATTCAACTGAAGTAAAATCCACTTCTAAATCGTCTGAAGAGTTTTCCATTTCAATTGAAGAAGGTGAAGTAAATGTTTCTGTGAATGGTGATTTCGGTCAATATGCATCAGTTTCATTAACGACCAATCGTGGAAGTGATATCTTTTTTAAATTTTTAGAAAATGGAAACAACACATTCACATTTGATGTAAGTTTATTGGATGAAGGATCATACTTTATAGTATTGAATTCAAACGATGAAGTTCGAATTAAGCGTTTTATGCTTAAATAGAACTTCATCCAACCTCCTTAGGATAACATATTATCCATTCAACGTACTTCTTGAACCTTTTGCCAAATTGTTACTTTTTGAACGAAATGCATTATGTACTTTTGTTGAACAATTTGTCAAACCAATGAAATTATCTAGACTTTTACTATTATTAATCGTTTGCACCAGTTTTTCAGTCTTCGGACAAGAAATGAAAATCACTGGAACCGTTTACGATACAACAGGTACAAAACCTTTACAAAATGCCATGGTCATGGCGGTGAGAATGAAGGACTCTGTTCTTTTAGGATTCACCCGAAGTGATGCCAATGGACTTTTCGATTTAAAAGGAATTCAAAAAGACACTTTTTCACTTGTTTTTTCTCATCCTCAATCGGATGATAAGACCTATTTCATTTTTGGAAATGATGAAAACATGGAAATCAATATTCCTAGTGTTCGAATGCCAGCAAAATCACAATTGATTGATGAAGTCGTTATTTATGCCTACAAAGATCCGATTTACTACAAAGGCGATACACTTGTCTATGTAGCAGATTCCTTCAAAGTGGGAGAAAATGCGGTCGTTGAAGAACTTTTGAAAAAATTGCCTGGAATTGAAGTCGACAAAGACGGGAAAATTAAGTCACAAGGTCAAGAAATCACCAAAGTATTGGTAGATGGAGATGAGTTCTTTGGATCAGATCCGACCATCGCAACCAAAAATCTAGGAGCAAAAGGTGTTGAGTCTGTACAGATTTACGAGAAGGAAAACGAAGACGGAACCTTTGGAAGCGACGAAAAAATCAAAGTACTCGATTTAAAGCTCAAAGAAGATGCGAAGAAAGGATATTTTGGTCGAATTTCGGGAGCGAGTGATTTTGGTCTAACCCAAGGTTCACCATTCTATGAAGGAGAGCTATTGCTAAATAAATTCAACGGAGCACAAAAAATATCTGTTTTCGCCTTAGGGTCCAATACACCACGATCTGGTTTTGGTTGGGGTGATGTCAACAAATTCGGCTTGGACAATGAAACACCTGGTGGAAACCGTTGGACTGGTGGAAATCAAACAAACACAAGTGGTATTCCTCAAACGTTAAAGGCCGGAATTTACTATTCTGATAAGTTTGGGAAGAAAAGAAATGGAAAAATTGGATTCAATTATTCGTTTTACAATACTGAATTGGATGCCACATCTGCAAGTAGATCACAGTATTTCTTAAGTGACACGACCTATTACACTGATGATTCTACACGCAATTTCACAAAAAATCAATCGCATAATTTCAATGTGAATTTTGAAACAAAGTTTGATTCATTGACCAAAATTTACATAAAACCAAGTATCCGTTTTGATTTCGCAGAAAACGATAAAACAGATTTAACGGATTTCGTTGGTGAAGATGGTGTTCAATCTTTGTTTACAAACGTTAGAAATGCAAGTAAGTCAGATGGAATGAATTTCGCGACTTCGGTTGGAATTGAACGCAAATTCATGAAGCCAAAACGTGAAATCACAGCAGATTATTACATCAACATCATTGACAATAATACTGACGGAAATTTATTGTCGCAAACAACATTTACTGCAAATCCTGCATTCAGTGATACAATTGATCAGTCGAAGAAAAATAATAATGATGAAATCAAGCATAGTATTTATGCCGACTATACAGAGCCTTTGGGCAAATTCATTAAAATGACTGTTGGTTATAATTTAACGTTAAACACATTGAATCAAGATAAATCTACTTATGATTATTCGCCAACAACATCGGATTATACAAGCTTCAGATCAGATTTATCGAATGTATTCAGAACAGACCGAATTGAACACAGAGGTGGAGTGAAATTCTTGTTTGAAAAACCGAAACATGTTGTTGGAGTTCGATTAGATGCTAGAAATGTACAAATTGAGAACACCAATAAAATTACTGGTAATGATATCAACCAAAATGTATCGAATTTCTTGCCAATTGTTGAATATGAGTACAAACCTAGTATGAGTAAGCGATTCAGCAC